>Ga0256843_1002661_pt1 | contig 12891 bp, 13 predicted proteins | sample AlvinellametaG_FD_191572 | JGI IMG/M metagenome (GOLD analysis project Ga0256843, IMG submission 191572) | Pompeii worm associated microbial communities from hydrothermal vent at the East Pacific Rise, Pacific Ocean - Alvinella | ecosystem: Host-associated > Annelida > Integument > Unclassified ... | reverse complement strand
CTTTGTGTTACTTAATATTAGCACTTAGCCATTAAAGAGGATTTACCACCCTCTTTGGGCTATTTGGTAGGTTGATTAGTTAAATATTGGTTTTATATTTACAACTTCTCTAATATAATAAAGTCCTCCATTTAAATTTTGAGCATCAATTCCTGCTTCTCTAAGTTTTAGTGTAGCTTCATAAGAATCTACTCCCTTTTCACATAATACATACACTGGTTTATTAAGTTTTTTTACCTCATCTACAAAATTATCATCAAAAGGAATAAATACTGAATTTGGATAATATCCTAAATCTTCTATACTTTCTTCATCTCTAATATCTACAATAATTCTTCCATGATTTAAAAAATTCTCATCTGGAAAATCCTCTCTCATTGGAGTCAGTCTTTCAGCCCCAAATGTCATAGCAGTCTCTTCTTTTTTTCCAAATAATTTTTTAAACACCTTTTCTCCTTATTGAGCTAATCTTTTTACTGCTGTATTTTCTTTTGGTATCCACCATTCTTTGTTATTTTCGACCCATTTATTATGGATAAAATATCCTGTAACTTTAACAAATCCATTTTTTTCTTTATAAGTTGTAAAAGTAGTTTTTTTAGGCCATTTTTTTACTATTTTACTATTTTTATTTGCTTTTGAATATATATTTGATTGTTTTATAGTAATCAAAGTCATAGGGTGAATTACTATATAATCAAAACAATTTTTTTTAGTTTCTACTGGTTTATTTTTTAGATTTGTGATTTCTTGATTTAAAGAAGCTAATTTTTGAATAATCTCACTCACATTTTGTTTTGCTTCTTTTTGATTTTTTAATTCCTCTTTTAAAGAATCTACTTGTGATTGTAATTCTTTTATTTGAAAATCTATATCATCTATCTTTTGAATTTTTTGTTTTAAAGTTTCTATTTCTTGTTTGTTTTCTTTTACATCACTAAATGGAGAATTGCATCCTATAAATAACAACAATATAGGTAATATTAATAGTTTTTTCATTTTATTCCTTTATATATTTCAATTCCATCCTATCACCCTTTTTTAAGTCTTGATTTACTCTTTTACCTAAAATTTGAGGTAAATATTTCGGATGAAGTCCATAACCTGGACGAATACTTCTTACATTCTCTTCTGTAATAATACCATCTTTTGGTATATCTTTTACTATATAAAGACTTCTAGCACCATTTTTATTAATTTTCATTTTTGGTGTAACTTTATATTCTTTTGTACCTAAAGATTCTTCTACTTCTCTTACAGATTCTACCATATTTTTAAATTCTTTAAAATCTATCGAAAAATCACTATCAGGAGTTTTTACATTTTTATCTAAAATAAAATGTTTTTCAATCAATCTTGCACCTAATGCAACACTAGCCACAGGAATAGATATTCCCAATGTATGGTCACTTATTCCCATTTCTACACCAAAAATATCTCTTAAAGATAAAATATTTAATAAATTAACTTCATTTAATGGAGCTGGATAACTTGATGTACATTTTAAAAGCATTATATCATTATGATATTTTTTAACACTATTTACAGCTAATTCAATATCAGACAAATCTGATATTCCTGTAGAAATAATTGTAGGTTTTTTATTTTTAGCCATATACTCAATAAGAGGAATATCAGTGATTTCAAATGATGCTACTTTATGTGCTGGTGTATTTAATTTTTCTAATAAATCAACTGCACTATTATCAAAGGCAGCAGAAAAGCATTCTATATCTAAACTTTTACATAATTGAAACAACTCTTCATGCCATTCCCAAGGAGTATATGCTCTTTTATATAAATCATATAAATATTCACCATCCCATAATGTTCCTCTATCAATAAAAAAATCTTTATTTTTACAATCAATAGTAATAGTATCTGGAGTATATGTTTGAAGTTTTACAGCATCAGCTCCAGCCTCTTTTGCTGCAATAATTGTTTCTTTTGCTAAATTTAAATCTTGTTTATGATTTGCACTAAGTTCTGCTACTAACATCACTTTTTTTGATGTATCGAAATTACCTATTTTCATATCAATCCTTTATTTTTGCATATACCAAATTATTTATATTGTTTAAAATATTATTCATTTCATTATAAGTTTTAAATTTAAATAATAAAATATTCGTATGAGTATGTATATTATCTATAATTTTATCACCTTTTTTAGCCAAATCTAGTCTTAAACAATATTCAATTTCACTTTCTAAACCTTGATAAATTCCATTAGTTTTCGGCATTACACAATGACGAATAACATAATTTTTTTTATCTTTTTTAACATCAAAATCCAATCCCATATAAGCTTTAAGTACCATTTCTGTATAATTAACTTCATCACTACATTCTATTAAATAAGGAAATAAATCTCCTGCTATTCTCCTAGTTACATCCATTATATACAATTTATTATCTTTTTTTATCACTTGTAAATGAAAAGCTCCATCTACTAACTTTAATTTTTTAATTATTTTTTCAACATCTTGTTTTAAAGAACTAATATCATCTTCATATGTAGAAGCAGTTGAAATTAGATAAGGATTTAAATAAGTTTTATCTTTTGCTAAAAACTCATATAAAATTTTTTGATTTTTAATAATTATCGAATAAGCTAAAATTTCACCTTCTATAAATTCTTCAAATAAAATTTTTTCACTAAATTGCTTTGAATATTCTAATTCTTCTAAAAGCTCTTCTTCATTATACACTACTTTGACTCCTCTACCACCTGATAGTGTTTGAGGTTTTATAATAATAGGAAAATCTAGATTTTTATAATTTTGAGAACCTTTAGGTACTAGAATATTATTTTCTATACAAAATTGTTTAAATAAATACTTATTATGCACTAATTTAATAGTTTCTAATTTATCATAATTTCCTAAATTAAATTTATGAGCTAATAAAGCTGAATTATATAAACTTTCTTCCCCTGATCCAGATATAATATAATCAATTTTTTCTTTATTAATTATATTCTCTATACTCTTTAAATCATTAAAATTAATTTTATAATATTTATCAGAAAATTTATGTCCTATATAATAATCTCTATCACCTAAAGTAATTACATAATAATTTAATTTTTGTAATGTTTCAATCAAAGGTATATCTCTATGTGAACCACCTAAAATCAATACTTTTTTCATAAATACTCCAATATCTTTTTATATATTCTATCTACACCTTTTCCATCTATTAGTTGAGTTGTATATTTAAGTGCTAAATCATAATTATTTAAATGCCAAAATATAGACTTTTTAATTAAATCAATTTGACTATTTTCAAAAATATCTTTTATAAACCCTCTTTTTTTAAATTGATAAACTCCATTTTGATTTTTTGCTAACTTAATAGCAATAGTAGGAATTTGTAAATAATTAAGTTCATACAAGCTCATTCCTGCTCCACTAATAGCTAATATAGAATTCCCAAAAGCTTCAGCTAATTGATCAATAGTAGGATTAAATAATACATTCTTACATTTTTTCGCTACTTTTTCATTAGCTGTAACTACTAATTTTGGATAAGGTACTTCAATTTGTTCTATTTGATAAGATAAATTTTTAATATCAGTCCCACCCAATATAATCAAAATATGTTTTGGATTTTTTATTACTTTTAAAAACTCTTTCCTAATAGGCACATATTTTTCACCTAATAAATTTATAGTTTTTTGTTGTTTAACTATTTTTTTTGCATTAAAAGCTATATTAATTAATATCCCTTTTGGATATTGTATTCTATTAAAATCATCTAAAAATATAGATATCTTAGATAATCTAGAAATATTAACATAATCTATATATCTTGCTGTATAACTATCCACTATAGAAAGATTACTAATTTTAGGTAAAAATTTATTTATTTGTGTATCATATCGTCCAAATTGTTTAATAATTGTTTGAGTTCTTATTAAATGTCCTAAACCATATTGTTTATAGGCATCTACATAAATCCTATTCACGATTTTTGATTCCTTCATAAATCAATTCAGCCATTTCAAAATCTTCAATAGTATCAATATCAATTCCCATCCATTTTGGTAAAATAATAGGAATAGCATCTTCACTAAAAACAATATCTGTTTTTGGGGTTTTATTTAAAGCTGAAAAACTAAAAATACCAGCATCATGATATGCTATAGGCAAATCTTGACTTCTTTTAAAATAATTTTCTGGCCAAAACATTTTCAATCTATTATTCGTAATAGTAAATCCTCTAAATATAGGATATTCAAATTCTACTATACTTATACTATATACTGCATCACTATTTTTTAATGTATTATATCCTTCAATTAAATATCTATAATCAAGTAATGGTGCTGTAGCAAATAATAAACACATATATTCATATCCTTTATATTCTTGTAAAACATACTCACTAACTTTATCTAATCCAACATAATCTCCAGATAATTCTTCTGGTCTCATTTGTACTTCAGCACCATATTTTATTGCTATATTTGCTATTTCTTCACAATCAGTAGATACTACTATTGTATCAAAAATCTTACTTTTTATAGCATTTTGAATAGAATAAGCTATCAATGGTTTTCCATGAAAATCTTTGATATTCTTTTTAGGTATTCTTTTGCTACCACATCTTGCAGGTATTAAACATAAATTCATTATCAATCCTTTAATATCATTTTATATTTATCCATTCCTCCTAATACTCTTTTTATATATTCATACTCTTCTTTAAATAAATATTTAATACTATTTATAGGAACTAAAGAAATCAAAAACATTTGGAAAATTTTATAATTAGTTGTTGTATACTTCAAATATTTATAATATTTAAATACTTTAAATATATCTATACCCCCCGTAAATCTGAATAAAACTATATTTTTAAATGAATAAAAATTAGTCATTCTATCATGGTTTCTGATACATTTTAATTTAGATGCTTTAGAAAAACAAGGTAACATAAAAATTCCATTCACCCATCTTTGTGCAAAAATTTTTAATACTTCATCCTGCCATGCTCTTTCACCTTTTACTCCATTTTTTAAATTCCATACAGTCTCTGCATCTATATATTGTATCTTAAATTTTCTATTTGATATATAATCTAAAACTACTAAAGATTGTGCAAAATTAGTATTATAATATTTTTCAAAATTCAATTTATTTATCATTCTTTCACTATAAATAGTAGATGCTGCCATACCTATATACCATCCAAATTCTTCCAAAAATTCTTCTTTATCTGTATATAAATAATCACCTTTTTTCATCATTTTCCTATTTTTATAATGCAATACTAAAGCATCAAATTCTTCATCTTTTGTTAAATATTTATAAATTTCATCTATAGAATTTTCATCATATAAGATATAATGATCTCCTAATAAAAGTCTATATTTTGTATCACTTAATTCAAGTGCTCTTTTCATATTTTGATCAGCATCTCTTACTTGATCCGATTTAAAATAAATAATATAAGGATAAGTTATTTTTATAGAATTTATAAAATTTTCCATTTGAGAAGTTGGTAAGGCATCATGTATATATATTTTAATATTATATTTTCGAATTTTAGGTATAAGATCTGTTATCATTTCTTTAAAAGTTTCAAATCTATTATAAGTAGGAATACATATTGAAAAAAGTTTATTTTCTCTCATATATTATACCTTTTTTATAAAATTTTTAATCATATAAATGATATATTTAATAGCCTCTTTTTTCATTCCTGGATACACTCCAATCCAAAAACTATCATTCATTATTTTATCGGTATTTTTAAGTTCTCCTACAATTCTATAATCAATTCCTTCTTGTAAATCTTCAAACATAGGATGCCTTACCATATTTCCCGCAAAAAGATTTCTTGTTTGAATATTATTATTTTCCAAATATTTAACTATATCATTCCTTTTAAATTTAATACCATCTTTTAGTGTTATTAAAAATCCAAACCAACTAATTTCACTTTCTTTTTGAGGATTAACTAATATAAATTCTTCAATATCTTTTAATCCATCATATAATTTTTGCCAATTGTTTTGTCTTTTTTTAATAAATTCTGATAACTTATCAAGTTGTGCAACTCCAATAGATGCTTGCATGTCTGTAATTTTAAAATTAAATCCAAAATGACTATATACATATTTATGATCATATCCTGTAGGTAATTTGCCGAATTGCTGGGTAAACCTACACCCACATGTATTATCAACTCCACTTTCACACCAACAGTCTCTTCCCCAATCTCTCATTGATAAAAGTATTTTTTTAAGAAGTGGATTATCGGTATATACGGCACCACCTTCTCCCATTGTCAAATGATGAGGAGGATAAAAACTACTTGTTCCTATATCTCCCCATGTTCCTGTATATTTTCCTTGATACTTACTTCCAAGTGCATCACAATTGTCTTCAATAAGCCATAAATCATATTTATTGCATATTTCTCTTATTTTTTCTATATCAAAAGGATTTCCAAGAGTATGTGCTATCATAATAGCTTTTGTTTTAGATGTTATTGATTGCTCTATTAAAGATACATCTATATTAAAAGTATTTAATTCCATATCTATAAATATAGGAACTGCTCCATATTGTATAATTGGTGCAACTGTTGTAGGAAAACCTGCTGCTACTGTTATTACTTCATCTCCCCTTTTAATTTGTTTTTCTTTTAGTAAAGGTGATGTTAAAGCAAAAAAAGCAAGTAAGTTAGCACTACTTCCACTATTTACACTTAAAACATATCTTACTCCTAAAAAATTTGCTAATTTATTTTCAAATTCTTTTGAATATTTTCCATATGTTAACCAAAAATCAAGTGAGCTATCGACTAAATTCATCATTTCATTTTCATCAAATACTCTACCTGCATAATTAACTCTACTTTCACCTTCTATAAATTCTTTTTCTTGTTGGGGTTTATGTACTATTTCATAATATTCTTTTACTTTTTGTAAAATTTCTTGTTTTAATTTTTGTTTTTTATCCATTAACCTTCCTTCCATATCTTTTCTATTTTATTTAAAAAAGGATCTTTTCTTATGGTATCAATATCTAATTTATTCACATTATTTTTAAAAAATTCTCTCATTTTTTTAATTGCCTCTTTATGAGATGTAAAATTGATATTAATTTCACTCAAAAGTCTTTTATTATTTGATGTATATTCGTTATTTAGACCATCGTTTAAAATTTTAATTTCAGACTTATAATCACTAACTTCATTGATACATCTCGCAAGCATAATTAAATCAATTTTTTTCCCGGTTGTTGTATTATAAATTTTATACTTAGAATCATTATGAATAAACCAGTCTATAATTTTTACCAAATCATTTATGTAAATATAATCAAAATAAACATTTTTATAAATAACAATAGGTAAATTTAATAAATTTTTCACTATTGCATTACTTATAAATTTATATCTGTAATCTTCATATTCACCGTAACAGCCAAAAACCCTAAGTTGCACCATATTCCTACTTTTTTCTATATATTTAGAAGTTATCCATTTATAAAAACCATATTCATCTTTAGGTATTTCTTTTAAATAATCATCTTCTTTAACTTCTATAATAGGTTTATGTTTAGAATATTCTGCTCCACTTCCAAATGAAATAATTTTTTTAACATTTTTTTCATGTTTTGCAATATTAAAAAACATTCTTAAATTATATTCAGTTATATTTTTCATATCAACAGTATCTCTACCACCACCACGATTTGCAAGATGAATAATTATATCTATTTTATTTTTTTTTATATAATTATCTACTTCTTTTTCATTATGTAAGTGCAATTCTTTACTTGATGGAGCAAAAAGAGTATAATCCGAATAATTTATATTTAAATATTCTATCAAATGTTTACCAATAAAGCCTGTTGAACCTGTTATGAAAATATTCATTTCTTTGCTTCCTCTAATCTCTTTTCTAACATCACTATTCTTTTTTCATCTTCATTTTTAATTCTATGATAATATCTTCTTTTACTCTTAAGCCATAATAATTCAAACTCTATCCCTTTTAAAATTCCTTCTTTTATATTTTTAACAGCATCTTTACTATAAATTATTTTCCTTGTTTCATATTTATCTATTAAATTATTGTTTATCAATTCTCTTATAAAATATTCTGATTTAGCAGAAATTGCTCCACCTAAAGCACATTTTAAATTTTTATCTCTTGCTTTTGAAAAAATATCTATACAATAATCTAGCATTTCTTTACTATCTGCAAAATTTCTATCTTTACCCATAGAAGCTGTAAAGTCTACTCTTCCTACAGTAATACCTGTCAAAATATTTATATCAGTTAAATTTAGAATTTCATCAATATTTTTATATGCAGTAATTGTTTCAATATTCACACCAAATTCTATATCCTTAGCATTATCTTCAGGAATGAATGTTTTAATAGCGTTAATAAATTTGCTAACTGCAAAAGCAGTTTCAGCCATTGGTGCTACAATACCTTTTACTCCTAATGTTATAGCATTATACATATCAGTAACAGCCTCAACACCACCAATTTTTAATATTATAGGCAAATCAACTTTACTTGTAACATCCTTTAATCTCATTAATTCTTCTTGTCTACTACCTTCATTTTCATATTCCGCTTTAATTTCAAATACTCCATAATCGTTTTTTAAGCTTTTCAAGACTTCTATCATTTCATATTCCAAAACATTCATTTTTAATCCTTTCAATAATAATCTCAATTCTATTTCCATTTTTACCAACTAAAACATATTTACAACCAAAATTTTTTGCCATAGCAATATCACTATCTTCACTATCTCCTACTACCCAAACATTTTCTTTTGTCAAATTCCAATCTTTACATATTATTTCAAGCATATATATATTAGGTTTTCCTATTATTATAGGAGAAATATTTTTTGAACAACTCCCTATTAAAGAAGCAACTATTGCATTACACCCAGGCTTTAAAACATCATTTTCCACAGGAAAATTCCTATCTACATTACTCACTATTAATTTGGCTCCTTTTTGCAAAGCTAATAATCCATTTGCTATATCATCATAATTAAAATTAAAATCTAATCCAACTACCACTGCCTCTGCTATAAAAGGATTTACTAAATTAATATTAAATTTTTCTAATTCTTGTTTGAAAGAGGAAGTTCCTATTACAAAAACATTTCTTATATTATTCTCATTTAAATACATAGCACTAGCATAAGAAGAATTATATACTCTATTTAATGAAGTAGATATACCCAATTTTTGCAATTTTAAAAATATTTCATCTCTATTTTTCGAAGAATTATTAGTAAAAAAAATAACTTCATAGTTTAAATTTTTTAATTCTCTGATAACTTCTTTTACTCCATTTACTAATTCATTTCCACAATAAATTGTTCCATCTAAATCAAAAATTACAGCGTTTTTCATATACTAATCCTCATCAACAATTTTAACAATCATATTATCTTTAAACTCTTGTCTATCTAAAAATGGATACATATCTTCCAATGATTTTGAAACAATTCTACCATCTGGTTTAATTTCTGATGAAAGTTTAGGTTCCATTTTTTCATTAGGAGATAATACTACTTCACATACAAAAGGTGCTTTTTCTTGTAAAATTTCTTTTAATTTATCTTCTAGATTTTGTTGATCATCTATTTTAAAAATTTTAAATCCATAAGCATTTGCAACTCTTATAATATCAGGAAAACTAACCCCACTTTCTTTATCAGCACCTACTTTATGCCCTTTAAAAAAATTATTTTGAGTATTTCTAATAGAAATATACCCATCATTATTTAAAACAAACAATTTAATCGGTAAATTATTATGAATAATAGTCTGAAACTCTTGTATATTCATTTGTAAACTTCCATCTCCCGTTACACAAATAACCTCTTTTTTATCTCCCATACAAGCTCCAATAGCAGCAGGTAAATCATATCCCATCGAAGCACACCCAGAATTCACTACAATTTTATCATTTTTATAAATCTGTAAACTTTGATAAGAAGAGACACAAGCTGTCCCATTTCCAAAAACATAAATATTATGTTTATCTTTTAAAACTTTTGATAAAACATAGAAAAAATAATATGAATCTACATAATCTTTTACTTGAGTTCTTTTTTTATCTATCATAGGATATTTAGATTTATATTCGTTACATTTTTGTAACCAATCTTTATAAGAAGGTAATGCAGTTTTATTCAAAGTTTTTAAAAATTCTTGTATAAAGATTTTCACATCTGCTTTAATTTTTAAATCAACATGAACAGTTTTTTTACAAAGTTCAGCCTTATCTATATCAACACCTATAATTGTAGCTTCTCTTGCAAAATATTCCCAATTATAACTTATTGCTCGTATATTCATTCTAGCACCAAGTGCCAAAATCAAATCAGAATTTTGAATTGTAAAATTTGCCATTCTATTACCAATAGTTCCATATCTTCCAAAAAAATAAGGATTTTCTACCTCAATAATATCATATCTAGCAAAAGTACTTATGACAGGAAGCTTTAATTTCTCTACCAATTCCAAAAATTCTTTTGTTGCATCTGCTAATCTCACTCCATTACCAACAATAATAACAGGTCTTTTTGCATTCTTTAAATATTCAATTATTTTGTCTAATTTTAAGTCATATTTTTCTTCAGCCGGAGGAATAAACTCTACTAATTCATCTTCTTCTATATATGCTCCTTGAATATCAAGAGGAATATCAAGCCATACAGGACCAGGCCTTCCTGATTTAGCTTCATATATAGCTTTTTGTAAATGATATTTTATACTGTTTTTATCAGTAATCATTACAGCATATTTAGTAATTGGTTTAACAATATCTATAATATTAACCTCTTGATCTCCTAATTGTCTTAACTTTAAATGAGGTTCACTTGCAATAGTTGTCTCAAACTTTACTTGTCCTGATATAGTTAAAGTAGGTATAGAATCTACCCAAGCACTATATACTCCAGTTATAGCATTAGTTCCACCTGGCCCAGTTGTAACATATGCAACACCTATTTTATTAGTTACTCTTGCATATCCTTCTGTTGCAAATGTACAAGCTTGTTCATGGTGATTACATATATAATTTAATTTTTCACAACGACCTAATGCATCAATCAAATGCATATTACCTCCACCCGAGACCATAAATACAGTATCTCCTACTAATTCATTCTCAGCTAAAAACTTTGCTATAAAATCACTTACTTTTATTTTACCCATACCAATCCTTTTTCATATGCATCATTTATATATGAATAAAAATCATCTTTTGTAGATATTTTTTCTTTTTTATAAAAATTTTTATACCACATAATAGTTTTTTCAAATGCTTTTTTACTATCCCACACCGGTTTCCATTTTAAATAAAAATTCGCTTTGCTACAATCAAGTTTTAATAGTTTTGCTTCATGAAGATGAGTGTTTGAATCAATTTCCCATTCAATATTATTCCAGTATTTTTTAAATTCTTTAAGGACATTAATAACAGCAATATTTCCTTCATCATTAGGTCCAAAATTCCAAGCTTCGGCAAATTCTTTTTTACCTTCCAGTAATTTTTGTCCGATAAGCAAATATCCGCTTAAAGGTTCTAATACATGCTGCCATGGTCTTGTTGCATTTGGATTTCTAATTAAAACCTTTTTACCGTTTGCTGTTGCTTTTATTATATCGGTAACTAATCTATCTTTAGCCCAATCACCTCCGCCTATTACATTTCCAGCTCTGCAACTTGCAAGTAATGTATTGTGAGTTTTATCATATTCATCTAAATTAAAATAAGAGTTTCTATAGCTATTTGTTAATAATTCAGCACATCCTTTAGAAGAGCTATATGGATCATATCCACCCATCGGATCATTTTCCCTATATCCCCATACCCATTCTTTATTTTCATAACATTTATCACTTGTAATATTTACTATTACTTTAACCTTTGTTTTTTTACATGCTTCAAATACTTTTAATGTCCCTATTACATTTATCTCATATGTTTCAATTGGATTTTCATATGATAATCTTACAAGTGGTTGAGCGGCAAGATGAAATACTATATCAGGCTTATATTTTACAAAAACTTCATCCAATTTTTGAGAATCTAAAATATCTCCTCTTACATCAATTAGATTATTTAAAAACCCATTATTTTTTAGTAATTCAAAATGACTTGGATTTGAAGGAATGTCTTTTGAATAACCTATTACTTTTGCTCCCATTTCAAGTAACCATAAAACTAACCAACTACCTTTAAATCCTGTGTGTCCTGTTATTAAGACAATCTTATTTTTATAAACTTCATTAAACATTTTCCTATTTATCATTATTTCCACACTTTCCAAGGAGCAACTCCCGTTTTCCATAAATCATTTAATTTTCTATTATCTCTTAATGTATCCATAGGCTGCCAAAATCCTGAATGTTTATAAGCAACCATTTGATTATCTTTTGCGATATTTTGAAGTGGCTCTTTTTCAAAAATACAATTTTCATCTTCACTTAAATAATCAAATACTTCAGGCTCACATACAAAAAATCCTCCATTTATCCATCCTGCTTCATTTTTAGGTTTTTCAATAAATTTTTTTATATGATTTTGTTCATTAATATCTAAATTCCCAAATCTTGCTTCTGGTTGTACTGCAGTTAAGGTAAGATATTTTTTATTTTTTTTATGAAATAATACTTCTTCTTTTATATTTATATTCCCTACTCCATCGCCATATGTAAGTAAAAAAGTTTCATTTCCTATATATTTTTGAGCTCTTTTTATTCTACCTCCTGTCATAGTATCAAGTCCTGTATCTACTAATGTAACTTTCCAAGGTTCACTACTATTATTATGAACTTCCATCTCTCCTGTTTGCAAATCCATTGTAACATCACTTTGATGTA
>Ga0256843_1002660_pt1 | contig 12895 bp, 10 predicted proteins | sample AlvinellametaG_FD_191572 | JGI IMG/M metagenome (GOLD analysis project Ga0256843, IMG submission 191572) | Pompeii worm associated microbial communities from hydrothermal vent at the East Pacific Rise, Pacific Ocean - Alvinella | ecosystem: Host-associated > Annelida > Integument > Unclassified ... | reverse complement strand
GGATTTTTCTCTAAATGTTCAAAAAAGCTCTCTGCTGTTTGAATATTTTCATAAAACTCCTCTAAAGGCATCCCTAAAACAGACTCTTCATACCATCTTGTAAAGTTCTCTATATGACTCTGTGCGACATTTAATTCTAAGAGTGAAGGAATTGTAGAGATACCACCAGGAACTATGTGAGAAGTGTGAGGCCACTGTCCACCTATGATAGCAACAACTTTTAATATTTCAGTTGTTTTTTTCAGAGCAGCCTTACTACTTTCCCCTTTAAACGCACCGTAAAACTCTTTTGCCTCTTCATAAAAAGAGCTCTCTTTGTAAAAATCATTTGCGAAATCACCCATAAACATCAAGAAAAACTGACGCATATCACTCTGAAGTGTTTCACTGAGTAAAGAGAGGTTACGAAGTCTTACAGCCTGAGCCGGAGGTGTAATAGCATTTGCATTTTCAAGTGCATCAACTGCGGCACAGAGATGTGTTACAGAACAGATACCACAAATTCTTGGAGTTATCACCAAGGAGTCTAAGGCTGCACGTCCTTTTAAAATGTTTTCAAAACCTCTATAGAGTGTTCCTATGCTTTTTGCATCAACAATAACGCCATCTTCTATACTTACTCGAATGTCTAAGTCACCCTCTACACGATTGAGGGGAATATCTAACACTATTTTCTTAGCCATCTTGTTGTTCTCTCTTTTTTATCTTTAGTCGTTCCGGTGCAGCTGCAGCTGCCATATCTTTGTATGCTAAGTAGTACGCTCTATCTACACCCTCTGGTAAAAATTGTGGGGTGCCGGCAATGTTTGCAGTTTCAAAGAAAGGAGCTGCATGAGGAAAGGTAACATCTGTACAGCCAAAACAGGGAACACCCGCTCGTGTTTTTGAGTTCACATCATTCCAGAGGTATTTGTTACAACTTGCATGTGTTGTTGGTCCCTTACATCCTAAGTGAAAAAACATACATCCCTCTTCACCAAAAATACTCTCTTCTACTCTATACTCATGATGTTCATTTCGTGTACACCCTTGATGCACCGTGTTGTGGTAGTAAGCTTTTGGTGTTGCATTTTTATCTAACTCTATTGGGAGATCTCGACTTATCATACTTAGAACAAACTCTAAAGCTTTTGGGTGAATAGGACATCCAGGAAGGTTAATAACACCATTCCCTATTGTTGTTTGAAAATTTTCACCTAAAAATCCACCCTTTTTCTCATGGTGCTGTTGTAAACCTATACCACCAAGTTCATCTCCAAAATGAGAACCAAATCCTCCAAAGCTAGCACATGTTCCTACTGCAATTATGTTTTTTGCCTTTGCAGCTAATGCCATAATTAAATCTTTTTTTGGCTTCCCTCTAAAGGTATCGAACATACCAGACTCATCTGGTCCCATAACAACATTCCCCTCTAAACAAAATATATCTAAGCTAACTCTATCTGCTAAAATATCTTCAATTAATGTGTTATGTTCTAAGGGAGAAATAGTTGAGAGAGATGGGTGCCATAAAACATCAATTCCAAGAGTACTTAGCTGAGAAAAAAGGTCTGGAGAGTCCATGTTAAGAACAGACATACTGTCCCCACTACAACCCCCAGCTTGAAGCCAATACATATTTTTTTTGTTTGAATGTGTAATCATTCAATTATACTAACTTGTTTAGACTTAGATAACAATTATAAATATAACTTTAGGAACAAAATCTCTTCATTTAGTGTGTAGTACAGACAGAACAGACATCGAAAGTACGAAAAATAAAAAGAGCATCCTCTTGTGTTAAACCAACCATTGCCTTTTGAGCTGGCGTTGGGTTTTGCTCTGAACTGCTTCCAATGTTAAACTGTGTCGGGGTTACAATGTTGTACTCTAGAATTTTTCCCTCTTCTATAGTTATGGAGTGAAGTAGAGGTCCACGAGGTGCTTCAACAACACCTAAACCTTTTGCAGAAATCTTTGTAATATCGACAACATTACTACATGATTCTTGAGAAATATCTATCTCACGAAGAAGCTCTTTTGAGACTTTTAAAAGCGATGCAAGTTCAAAAACTCTTGCCATTACACGAGAGTAGGCACTATCTTTAAAACGTCTATGCATATTTTTTACTATTGGAACATTTGTGGCAATAGCTCTAGCTAAGGGACCAGCTTCATAAAAACTCTCTTTATACTGTGCATTTTTTGCATAGCTCTTCTGTTTTGGAGAAAATGCACTCTCTATATTGACAAATTTTGCATCAACACTAAAAGGGCGTGTTTGGTGTAATTTAGAGGGTTTTGTAAAAGAGTGCTCACCAATGACTAAAAATCTATCATAAGCTAAACCTTTTTCATGCATACGAAGTGCTACTAAACTCCTCTCAAGAGAGAAAATATCACTCTCAAAACCCTCAAACTCTTTACATGACTCAAATGCAAGGAATGAGTCCAAAGAGAGACCCAAAGACTCCTTTTCAAAAAAAGATATAAGCTCATCTACATAGGACTCTACTTTTAAAACATCCATATTTGTTGGGTCAGCTGTAATGCCACCTGGAACCATGTAGGAAGAGTGTGGCCACTGACCTGCAAAAGTAGCAATGGCCTTCGAAGCCAAACTTGCACCATAAGCTCCTTTAAGAGGAGTCTGTTGTGCAGAAGAACCATTTAACTTCGCAAGTGCTGGAATAATGGTCAAATAAATCCACTTAAAATGGTTCTGTATCATCTCCATAATGAGGGTAAACTCTCGAATAATCTCAACTTTTTTTGTCAATGTTATGGGATAACCCGCATTTTTATAGGCATCTTCTAAAGCTCTCACTGTTGCCATAAGATGTGCATGTCCACAAATACCACAAACTCTTGGTGTAATCACAAGTGCATCTAGAGCACTCTTGCCTTCTAAAATTGCCTCCATGCCACGAAAATGAGGAAAAGCGATGGTAGCAAAATCGACAAGGTTATTTTTCATATCGAAATAGACAGAAGCCTCACCCTCTATTTGGTCAATGAGTTGTTGTGTAATCAATAAGTTTTCCTTCTAATCTTTTAATATGAAATGTTTTTGCTATTCCCGCCATTGTTAAGTAGCTACGTTTAGGTACACCGAGAGGGACATCTACAGGAATAGACATATTTGTTTTTGTGCTAAAAAGATTACTTCGTGGAAAATCTGGCTCAGTACAACCAAAACATGGTGTTCCCACTCTTGTCTTCGAACTCACTTCATTCCACAAAATTTTATTACAAGAGGCATGTGTCATAGGCGCACGACACCCCTGTTTGTAGTAGAGACACCCCTCCTTTTCTCCAAAACCTTTTGCATCTACTTTCCATTCAAAGTACTCATTTCTTGTGCATCCATGATGAGCAAGATTACTGTAAAGCTCTACGGGTCTATGGAGATTGTCTACTACTACCTCTTTTTCTCTAAGTGTCATCTCTAGCACATAAGCTAACCACTCGGGATGTATAGGACAACCAGAGATATTTATAAGCTTGTTTTTCACTGCTAAAAGTGGACCCTCTTCTTTCTCTTCGTTAAAAATAAGTCCACTATTTCGATCTGGTGCACTCGCCTTAAACATACCACCAAAACTAGCACAAGAACCAAGGGCAATGACATACTTTGCATCTTTAGCATAATGCTCTACAATCTTTGAAACACGAACTCCATTCCTCTCTAAAAGAGGGTCATAGGTTCCTTCAAAAATAAAAACATCGCAAGAGAGACAACACTCGGTAATGGTAGTAAAACTTTCAGTAGAGGGGAGTGCTGGATGTGAGAGAATTTCAAACTTACTTAAAAGTTTGTCTAAATTTTCTAGATTTAAAAAGGAGTGTGTATTGCCGTTGCAAGTAACTCCTTGAAACCATACAATAGATGGTTTTTTATCTTGTTTTGAGTGCATTATAGATGTTTTGAGAAATGGACTCTTTGTACCACTCTAAAGGTTCAGGTAAAATTTTCTCTCCAAAGAGAAAGACCATACCACCTAAATAGCCCATAAATAATCCAAACGCAGAGAAGAAGTCTTGGTCATGTAAGTCACCAGACTCTACACCATCATTAAAAAACATCATCATCTCAGTAACAAAAGGAGAGACACAGATCATTCCCTCACAACCATCTCCAAACACTTCACGGTTAGAGAGGTACACACGCAAGAAGTACTCTATCATCTCTGGTCTCTCATCTGCCATATTAAAGTACATAGAGACTATTTCGTACACTTTCTCTTCTGTAGAGATGTCTGCATCGTTAATTTTACGAATACTCTCTCCCAAGTACTCTGAAATATACATCACTAACTCTTTAGCAAGTATATCTTTTGAAGTAAAGTAGTTGTAAAAATTTCCAACACTCATCCCAACTTTTTCTGCAATGTCAGGAATTGTTGTAATATAAAAACCTTTTTCAGAAAAAAGTTTTAATGCTGCAGAGATAATATTTGTTTTTCTCTCTTCTTTTGTGACTCTTGCCATTAACATTCCATAAAGTAAATTTTAAAATTATAATCTCTATTATACTTAATTTTTTTAAAAGTAGTACCGTTTTACTACTGTTCTAGCTCTCCAGCTAACCTTTTATACACACTTGAACTCTCTAAAAGCTCCCTGTGTGTTCCACTTGCAACTATTTTTCCTTTCTGCATCACTAAAATAGTGTCTGCATCTTCAATAGTGCTGAGTCTATGTGCAATGGTAATCGTAATTTTATCTTTGGTATATTTATGAAGTGCCTGCTGAATTCTCTTTTCACTCTCATTATCTAAAGCAGATGTTGCTTCGTCAAAAAGAATAAGTGAAGAGTGTTTGTAAATGGCTCTTGCAATAGCTACACGTTGACGCTGACCACCAGATAGGTTACTTCCAGACTCACTCATAAGTGTTTCAACACCATTCTCCAAGGACTCTACAAACTCTTTTGCATCTGCCAACTCTAAAGCCTCATGAACTCTTGGTAAGTCTATCTCTTGTCCGTAAGCCACATTTGCTGCAAGTGTATCTTGAAAAATGTAGATACGTTGTGACACTAAAGAGATGTGATGCTTTAAAGACTCTTGTGTAAACTCTCTAATATCGACACCATTCACTGTAATGTAGCCGCTATCTGGGTCATAAAAGCGGAGAAGCATATTTATAAATGTAGACTTTCCTCCACCACTATCACCCACTAAGGCTATGTTCTGTCCCTCTTGTATAGTAAGGTTTATCTTATCAAGAGCATAAGCATCTTCATAACGCAGCACGACATCATGAAATGCAATATTTTTGATTTTCTCATCCAAAGTTTTACTTCCATCGACAATGCTATTTTTTGTATCAAGAATCTCAAAAACTCTCTCACTTGCAGCTATAGCATCTTGAATTTTAGAGTAAATAGAACCAATACGACGAATAGGTTGAAAAACCTGTCCAACAGCTGTTAAAAAAGCTATGAACTCTCCTGGAGTCATATTGCCATTGTAAGCTTCACGTCCACCGAGAAAAATAACAGCAGCGAGTCCAGAAGCCCCAATAATTTCTAAAATAGGAGAGACCAACTCACCTACATATACCGACTTCATATTAATTTTAAAAAACTGCCAGTTCTCTTTAGAAAAACGTGCAATTTCAAACTTTTCGGTCGCGTTTGCTTTAATGATTTCACTATTGTTAAAGACCTCTGTCAGCCGTGTAATAACATCTGCATTTTTTGCTTGAGAGCGGTGAGAGTACTTTTTTAATTTTTTAGCAATTGCCATGAGAGGTAAAATAACTACAGGGATCCCGACTAAAGAGTAAAAAGCAAGACTAGGATTGAGGTAAATAATGTAAGCAACTAAACCAACAACAGTTAAGCTCTCGCGAAAAAGCTCAGGAAGCATGTTCGAGACAAAATACTGAATGCGGTTAATGTCATTTGTCACACGAGATATGAGCTCACCACTACGATTTACATAGAGAAAAGTCATATCTAAATTAATAATTTTTTCTAAAAGAATTTCACGAAAACGTGTCACAATATGCTGTCCAATGTAACTCATATAGACAGACTGAATGTAACGACCAACACCTTTTAGTATGTAAATAACAACAAGTCCAAGAGGAATAAAAATGAGCATATCCTCTTTTTTTTCAATGAGCATATCATCCATAACATACTTCATAATTTCCGCCGTAGCTATGGTCGCTCCAACCGTAAGAAAAATACCTATAATGACAAAGAAGTACTGGAGTTTATACTCTTTTATGTAGGGTATGTAGCGTTTGAAGACCTTTTTCATTATTTGTAAAGCCTTTTATCATAGAGATTATTTAACACAATAACTAAGGCGAGAGCATCTTTTTCTAACTCTCTGTTATGTGCTGTAGCATGAAGGTGTCCCTCTTTATAGAGAAATGTCAATGCTTCTTTGTTTGGTCGTATAACAGCTATGGTATTGCCTTCTCTTAATGCATAAGAGTTATGAAACTGCATAAGCGAAACATTCTGTTTTTTGTCACTAAAGATAGAGTGTCCCATAATGGGGTAACTAAAATCACCTCCTAAGAGGTCAAGTGCTGTAGCTAAAATATCTGGTTGTGTCGCTATGTTTTCATACACAAGAGGTTCGACACCCTCCCCTAAAATAATTCCAGGAATATGGAACATATCTACAGGCACCATGTCCTTTCCATAAACGCGGACATTATGGTCAGCCGCAATAAGAAAAATAGTATCTTTATAGTACTCCTCTTTTTTCGCCTCTTCTATAAACCTACCAATAGCATAATCGGCATACTTAATAGCATTTTTTACACTCTTTTTAGGAACACCCTCTACAAGCTCAATTTTACCATCTGGAAAATCAAAAGGGGAGTGGTTTGAAGTAGAAAACATAACAGCTGCAAACTTTTCACCTTTTGCATAGAGTTTTTTAAACTCACTGTTTGCACGAAGTACTACCTCTTCATCACACACACCCCATGTTCCTACAAACTTAGGGTTAGGAAACTTCTCTTCATCAATAATTTCATCAAAACCATTGCCAAGATACCACCCTTTCATATTGTCAAAGCGACTCTCCCCTCCGTAAATAAACATTGTATGATACTCGAGCGGATTTAAAAGAGAGGCTATTGTAAAGTAATCTTTTTGAGACTTGTTGCGTTTAATAACACCTTTTCCAGGAATAGAGAAGTTCCCAGCACTTAACCCCGCTAAACCTCGGACACTTCTTGTTCCATTTGAGTAAAGGTCTTTAAAAACAATGCCCTCTTTTGCTAATCTGTTAAGGTTAGGAGTAATTCCCGCCTCCCCTCCAACAGCCTCTACAAACTGGTAGCCAAGACTCTCTTGTACAAAAATAACTAAATTCTTTCTCTTCGTTTGAGGAAAATGACTCTTCTCTAACCTACGGAGTGGTGACTCTTTGTCATTTGAAGAGATGTTAAGTGTTTTGTAAACGCGAGTATAGGCTTCGTCTAAAGGCATCTTTCCATACTGTTTTACAAGTGTGTCACTTCCATGTACTTTGTTAATGTACATAGCATACAAAATGGAGTGTAAAGAGTTTTTTGTAATTTCATTAAGTGTTCTATTTGAGGAGTACATGGCATCTGAAATATTTGCCGGACGGTGTCCAAAAGAGGAACGAACCCCTAAAAAGAGAACTACAAAAAGAGGTAAAAAAAGAGCTACTCTTTTCAAATAAGCAAGTTTATAAACATCTTCAAAGGAGGCTTTAACTCGTTTTACATAGAGAAGCATAAAAGTTCCAATCATTACAAACGCAATAAAAAGTTCAAGCTTGTACTCACTAAAAATCATACCAAAGACCTCTTGTGGGTACTCTAAATACTCAACAAAAAGGTAGTTGGGACGGACATCATACTGCGCAATAAAAGGAAACGTTGCGTTTTCAATGTAAATAAGAAATGCAAGTATGAGTAAAAAGTAGTACTTAAGAGTCACTTCTACTATTTTTTGGACTCTTTTAGGCGTGAGTGTAAGCAAAATAAGAGCAGGCAGGAGTAAGGCACTTGCAACAATTGTGTCCATACGTAAACCATGTACAAATGTCAACCAAATGGAAGCATCGCTCTCTTGAATTTTGTCAAAGTAGAGTACAAAAAGTCCCACTCTTCCTAAGAAAAAAACACCTACAATTGCAAGGTAGTATTGAAATAAATATTTTAGAATAGCCACTAGTTTTCCTTAGCTTTACAGTTTGTTATCTCTACACGGTTTAAACTTTTGTCTCTACCAACTAACATAACACGAACATCCTCTTTTTGTACTAAGTTTTTTAAGAGGACTTCATTATCTGGAACATGAAACAAAAAAGTAGGAATACCGGCTAAGTTTTGTTGTGTTACGGCAGAGTACTTAGGGTTATCTACATCACCATAAGGAAGAGCTACAGCCGTTAAATCAAAAAAGTAATATGCTATTTTATACAAATTTGAAGAGATAGAAGAGAGAAGATACATACTCTCAGGTAAAGGGTGAAAAGAGAAAAGTGTGTAAAAACCTCTCTCCTCATACTTCTGTAGTCGTTGTGGTGTAGAACCCTCTACATATACTCTCTGTTTCAATGCATACTGTTTTGTAATAACTTCTAAACGCTCTATAGCGTGTTGTGTCTCTTTTTTATTCAGCCTATCTAAGTTTTTAAAATCCAGCCAAAAGTAATGCCCTTTCCCTGTAAGAGAGAAGAGCTCTTCAAGTGTTAAAATCTTTCCCTCTTTAAGTGTGTAAGTAAGTGTCCCATCTGTATTTTTATGTGGCTTATTATGCGAAACAATAAAACGCTTTGTAGCAGTGTCATAATATGCATCTACCTCAACACCAAGAAATCCTGCAGAAAATGCTCTCTGTATAGAAGTAATGCTATTACGTTCTTCGTAACTCTCATACAGACCACGAGATGCCCAAACTTTCTTACAATGCGTATAAACATTTACATCTTTTTTTATCTTTGTGTCTACATAAAGAACTGTCATATTGTAAAAGAGAGTTACAAAAATAGTAAAAATAAATATATATTTCATAAAATTAAAATCCTAATAATTATTCGAATTATAGCACTTTATTAATAGATGCAGATAAAGAGAGCTATTTCTTTAAAAATATTCCTCTTAATTTTAAGTATGTTTTTATATAATTTTACACTTACAGTATGGTATGGCTTAGGCGTACAAAAGAAAGGATTTTTCGTTGACAGATATAAAAAACAACTTCTCTATAACAGTACTTATTCCCTATATTAGTATTTTGTATGCTTTTTTCATACCTCTTTCACGTGCAGGTATCTCTGCAATGAGTGCAATTTTAATTCTTTTATGGCTATTTGACAAAAATCTCAAAGAACGTTTTTTACAAATTGTACAAAATAAAGTTGTCATTGCACTTCTCCTTTTTTGTGTTTTTACACTACTCTCACTTTTATGGAGTAACACACCCACAGAGGGACTTACATACCTAAAACGCTACTGGTATCTTTTACCTATTCCCATTATGGCAACATACTTAAAAAAAGAGGATGTTACAAAAGTCATCTCTGCGTTTCTTTTAGGAATGCTCGTGAGTGAGATTATCTCTTATGGAATATTTTTTGAGTTATGGACAACAAAGCATGGTTCTCCAGAAGACCCCTCCCCTTTTATGAACCATCTTCAATACACAATGTTTTTAGCATTTAGTTCTCTACTTCTTTTAAATAGATTCTTTTTTGAGTCTTCAAAACGCTATAAAATTATTTACTTTCTTTTCTTTTTAATGACAACATCTAACCTCTTTATAAATGGTGGAAGAACGGGACAGTTAGCTTTTATTTTTGGTATTTTAGTGACAGGATTTTTAAACATAAAAAACAAGTTGTATGCCTTTGTAGGCATCACTCTCTTAACTTCTCTCATTCTCTTGAGTGCTTATGCGAGTAGTCCTGTGTTTCAAAAAAGAGTACAAAACACCTTCATCTCCATGCAAAAGGTACTCGACAATGATGCACAGATGTACAGTAGCTCTTTTGGTCAAAGACTTGCTGCTTGGACAGTTGGTATGAAAATAGTTGCAGAGAAACCTCTTTTAGGTACAGGTGTTGGGGCAGAGATGCATGCTCTTCAGAACAAAATAGACAGCTTAAACATAGAAGCTTTCCGTGCCGATGCTATTTACAACATAAAGCATTACCACAACAACTACATGACCTATCTTGTACAACTTGGAGTTTTAGGACTGCTTCTTTACCTATTCATCTTTTACTCTATTGCTACACTCAAAATAGAAGATAAAGAAATCCGTAACCTAAAGTACATTTTCCTTGTAGTTTTTATGAGTGCAAGTTTCTTTGAGCAGATGTTTCACGCTCAATTCCCTCTTGCATTTTTTGCACTTTTTGTTGGGATTTTTCTTAGTTCTTCACACTCTAAACTCACACAAAAGGCCGCATAAGTATGCACTATAAACATAAAATAAATACTCAATTTAAACATTTAGAAGAAGATCTTCTCAACATAAAAAGTCTCTTTCAAAAGAATACTACAAGTATTCATAAAGCACGTAATGAACTCAAAATCTTAAAACTCTCCGATGGGAATGAGTATGTTGTCAAATCGTTTAAAGTACCACATCTTCTAAACAGAGTTGTTTATGCCTACTTTAGGGATTCTAAAGCAAAAAAGTCTTATGAAAATGGTTTAAAACTTATGCAACTCGAGGTCAACACACCTACACCAGTTGGAGTTATTGAGTTTTTTGAAAATGGACTTCTACATGAGAGTTATTTTATTTCACAGTACCAGAAGTATGATTTTACCATTCGTGAAGTTTTTCACCATAAGGTAGAGAACTATAAAGATGGACTCAAAGCCTTCAGTGCCTTTACCTATGAGATACATCAAAAGGGTGTGTGGCATGTAGACTACTCCTTAGGCAATATTTTAGTCACACAAAAAGATAATGAGTTTCATTTTTCCCTTGTCGATATTAACCGTATGAAATTTCAAACAATACCCCCTGAACTAGGTCTCAAAAACTTTAACAAATTTTGGGCTAAAGATGAAAACGACCTTATTCTCATCGCACAAGAGTATGCGAAACTTACTCATTTTGATGAAGAAAAAGCAAAACAGATTGTACTTAGTGAAGCAAAAAAACTTGAGGCCCAAGTAAACCTCAAAAAGAGACTGAAGTAGAAGCCTACTTCTCGTTCTCCTGAAGTTCTAGTAAAATAGCATACTTCATATATGTGTTAAATCCTGATATAACAGAAACATTCCAGCCATCCATTCCATGAAAAGCACCACCTTTAATAAATAACTTTTTAAAGAAAGTAAATCCACCGTGAAGCATTGGATCATACCAAGAGGCTCTTTTATTTTTTTCATACATCATTTTTGCACCACGAGTTGCAAATTTAGAAACCTTGCTAAGCATTTCAGAGTAGTTAGCATACGAATAGTGTAGTAAATCAGCCTGCAAGCTTTTCACATGCTTTGCATCTACACTAGCATGACCAATTTTGTCACTGTAGCCACACTTGTCTCTATTGTAGAGTCTTACTAGTCTGTCTGGGTACCAAAGCTTTATAAAACGTTTTCCTATAAAAGTTTTTCGTGAAAATGAGTAAGCATCATATGTTTCATCCTCTAAGGACAAAGATGCGATGGCATCAATAGCATTCGTATCTAGTCTCTCATCTGCATCTAAACTTAAAATCCATTTATACTGACTCATCTTTTCCGCAAAAGCCTTTTGTGGACCATCACCTAAGTAGGGTTGTACTATAACTCTAGCACCCATCTCTTCTGCTATTTCTCTAGTTCTATCTGTACTATTTGAGTCAACAACAATAATCTCTTTTGAAATCCCTTTCACAGAGTTAATGCAATCAACAATATTTTTTTCTTCGTTTAATGTAATAATAATTGTTGTAATATTTTTCATTTTTAACCTTAGAGTTTCAATTTGTTTATGGTAAACTTCAATCCTATAAATTATATAATTGGAATACCGAATGAATGCTAAAATTGTAACACATATAAACTTTGCAAAAGGTTTTAGAGGGGGAGAGAGACAGACACAACTCCTTGTTGAAAACTTAGCACTTCTTGGTTACAAACAGAGACTTTTACTTCGTGAAGGCTCAAAACTTACCCAGAGATGTCAAGGCATAAAAAATCTTACAATTGTTGAAATTTCCAAACCCTATATTTTTCATTTAAACGCAGTCAAAGACTCTTCTATCTTACATGCACATGAGACAAAAGCCTTACAGTTTGCATTTATAGCCTCTAAGGTTTTCAATATTCCCTACATTGTTACTCGTCGTGTAGACAACAGCATAAAAAACAACTTTTTCAATGCACTTCTTTACAAAAATGCACTCAAAGCTGTTGCCCTTTCAAAAGCAATTGCAGAAGGTATTCATAAAGTCACGAAAGAGGCAAAAATAGAGATTATTCCTAGTGCATATAGTGATTTAACTCTCAACAAAGCAGAAGTTGAAGCTATTAAAGCAAGATTTCAAGGAAAGTTTCTTGTGGGTCATGTAGGTGCTTTAGATGACAGACATAAGGGACAATCCCTCCTTATTGATGCGGCAAAAGAGTTGCTGCATAAAGAGCCAAATATTCACTTTCTCCTTGTAGGTGGTGGAGATGATGAAGCAATGCTAAAAAAACAAGCTGAGGGTCTAAAAAACGTAAGCTTTGAAGGTTTCGTCAATAATGTTTCTGACTATATTTCAAGCTTTGATCTTTTTATTTTTCCCTCTAGAAATGAGGGTTTAGGCTCGATTTTACTGGATGTTATGCAGCTCGAGGTACCAATTATAGCGAATAATGTAGGAGGTATTCCAGACATAATTCAAGACAGAAAAAATGGTCTTCTTCTACAAAAGCTTACAAAAGAGGAGATTATAAAAAATATTTTAGAACTCAA
>Ga0256843_1002659_pt1 | contig 12898 bp, 13 predicted proteins | sample AlvinellametaG_FD_191572 | JGI IMG/M metagenome (GOLD analysis project Ga0256843, IMG submission 191572) | Pompeii worm associated microbial communities from hydrothermal vent at the East Pacific Rise, Pacific Ocean - Alvinella | ecosystem: Host-associated > Annelida > Integument > Unclassified ... | reverse complement strand
TATTGTGAATAAAACAAATTTTAGTAGTAGATTTAAAAAAATCAGAAGATAAATAATTTATTTTAAATATAACAAATATCAATTTTATTCTTAAAAAACATATGATACAATATTAATATATTAATTAAAGGAAAAATATTTATGAAAGTAGTAATATTTGGGATAGGTATGGCTGGACGTGCCATATATAGAAAATTCAAAAATTCACATAAAATTATAAATTTTATAGATAACAATGTATCTTTAGATGGTCAAAAATATAATAATATAAATATTATTTCAGTAAATAAAATAATCGATAATAAGGATTTTGATAAAATTGCTATTAGTGGAGTATGGGCTTCCTCAATGAAAAAGCAACTTTTAGATTTAGGTATATCAGAAAAGAAAATATGGCTTATAGATGATGATATATTAGATTTTTCAACAGATGATAGAATAAAACAAACTGATGATATTGTAAATGAATTTGCTAAACTTATGAAAGAAAATAATATTTCTTATTGTATAGAAGGTTCTTCTTTATTATGTCTTCTAAGAAGTCAGAATCTTTCAGATGTTCCTGATGTTGATATTCTTATAAAATCTCAAGAAGATTTAGAAAAAATTTGGCAATTACTAAATAATAATGATATTTTAAATAAAAACCAACTTACAAAGGTTATTTATAAAAAAGATAAGATTTTAACAAAAAAGGATCAAATTGATAAAATTTTATTAAAATCAAATTCAAATCCATCTATAACTGAACCAACAATATTGGATATCAATTTAGCTGTTGATATTGGTAAATATTATATTATGGATTATACGGATGATTTATATTTATATTTTAATAAGGAATTCGTTGATGGTAAAAAGTATTTTAATTATAAAGATATGAAATTGCTTATTCCATTTCAAGAAGAAAAATATGTAAAATTACTTTATGGTGAAGGCTGGATAAAACCTGCTAAAAAATGGTTTTATACTGATTATGGAAATTTATTAACTACTAATCAATTGATTAATTTTATAGAAGATAATAAAGTATGAAACAATATATTTTTACTCCAGGTCCTGTACCTATGTCTAAAGAGATATTAAAAATAGGAAGTGAACAAGTACCTTATTTTAGAAACAAATCATTTTCAAAGTTATTACTAGAGTGTAAAACTGGTTTACTAAAACTTGCAAATGCACCTAAAGGTAGTGAAGTTATATTTTTAGCATCTTCTGGTACAGGAGCAATGGAATCTTGTATTAAAAATCTTTTGGATAGTTCAAATAAGCCTATAATTATAAATGGTGGAGGATTTGCTCAAAGATTTGTTGATATTTGCAATATAAATGATATAAATAATTATTCTATAAAACTTAAAAAAAATAAAGCTATAAATTTTAAAAAACTTACTAATTTAAAAGCTGATTCTCTAATAATCAACGCCCATGAAACAACTATAGGACGACTTTATAATCTTAAAAAAGTGGGTAAATTTTGTAAAAACAACAATCTTCTTCATATAGTAGATGCTATTAGTACTTTTGTTTGTGATGAAATAGATATGAAAAAACAAAATATTGATGCTCTTATATTAAGTTCAAATAAAGGATTAGCTTTGCCACCTGGGTTAGCTATGGTTATACTTAATAAAAAAGCATTAAAAAATTTAAAAGATACCAAAGAGATATATTTTAATTTCAAATCTTATTTAGATAATATAAAAAGAGGTCAAACTCCATTTACACCTGCTATATCTATAATAAAACAACTTCATTTTAGACTAAATGAATTAAATTCTAAATCAAAAAAACAAAGATATTATAAAGTAAAAAAATTAGCATCATATTTTAGAAAAGCAATTAAAAAATTACCTTTAAAGTTATATTTAAAAGATATGCCAAATGGTATGACTACACTTACTCCAACAGATGGTAAATTAGCATATAAAATAGTAGAAGATTTTGAACAGAAATATAATATAATATTAACTCCAAGTGGTGGTAATTTAGCAAATAAAATTATTAGGATATCTCATATGGGTGAGATGGATAAAAAATATATTGATATTTTAATAAAATATTTATATAAATACTATGGAGTTAAATAATGAAAGTTCTTATAATGGCAGCAGGCATAGGTAGCCGAATAAGTCGCTATCTTAATAATCAACCAAAATGCTGTGTTAAAATTAATGATATACCACTTATTAAATATACTTTTGAACTATTAAATAAAAAAGGAATTAATGATATCGCTATCGTTACTGGATATAATGATAATTATATCTTAGAAGCTATTAAAGATTTTAAATTCACTCATTTTAGAAATAACTTTTATGATGTTACAAATTCAATAGCATCTACTTGGTTTGCCCAAGATTTTTTAAACGATAAAGATGATTTATTAGTTATGAATGGAGATGTTTTTATTGAAGAACAAATTTTAGATATCTTATTACAATCATCAAAATCACCACTCTTCTTAAGTGATAGTTCAAGAATCGAAGATGCTGATTATAAGTTTCAATGGGATAACAATCTACTTTTAAAGTATGGGAAAGAATTATCTATAGATGAAACAACAGGTGAATATGTTGGAATCGCTAAAATTTCAAAAAATGATATACTTTTTATGAAAGAAAAATTAAATAAGATGATTTCAAATCAAAAACATACTTACTGGTGGGAAGATATTTTTTATAGAAATATAGAAAAAAAACCAGTATATATAAAAGATATTAAAGGTATCTTTTGGGCAGAAGTAGATTATATCGAAGATTATGAAAGAATTAAAGAATATATACAGGAAAAAAATTTTAATGAATAAATTAAATAAAAAATTAATTAAAAATATGAAAAAAGTTAAATTATTAGAGAAGCAAAATAAAACTAATATAGAAGAATATAAATATTTACGAGATAAAATTCATCTTTATCTTGATAGTAACTATAATACTAGTAATACAGAAAAATATATCATTTCTTCATTTTGGTCTGAAGCTTATGAAAATTATATTGATGGTGGATATATTACTAATAATAAATATATATCTGATGTACGATTTAAGTATGAAACTTTAATGTTAAATAAAATACTAAAAAGTAGATGCAAGGTTACAAAAAGAGCTTTAGATATAGGATGTGGTAATGGCCGATATACAAACGAATTTGCAAAAATATTTGATAAAGTCACAGGAATAGATTTATCTAATCAAATAATTACTAATAATAACAAACAAAATAAAAATAGAAATATTACATATAAAAATGAAAATTTTATAACTATGAAAAAAGATACTTTAGGTAAGTTTAATTTTGTTTTTGTTGGTGATATTTTTATGTATACACATGAGAATGAAGTTAAAAATGTTTTTGAAAATCTTTTAAAACTTTTAAGTAAAGATGGTATTTTAATAGTGAGAGAAAGCACTTTAAAATTTGGATTTGAAAATTATACTTCTATTAATTATGTTGCATATTATAGAAATGAGGACTTTTATAAAAAAAATATTTTTAAGAATAATTTTATAAAGTCATATAAAAATTATGCTTATAATTTATATGATTTAAATAAATATTTTAATATTTTTAAAAAAAACAAAAAGAAAATAAAAAAAGATCCAAGAAAAATAAAAAAAATAGTTAAAAAATATATTCCAAAAAAATTAAGAAGTAGCTATTTTTATTTATATAAAGGAAATAATAAATGAATTCAGATATAGACTTTGTATTACTATGGGTAAACAATAAAGATCCATTATGGAAAAGAGAAATGCAAAAATATTCAAGTAAATCTATTAGTTATGCAAATAATAAAAATAATTATAGGGATTGGGATAACTTACAATATTTATTTAGAGCATTTGAATATTTTACACCATGGGTAAATAAAATTCATTTTGTAACATATGGCCATGTTCCTTCATGGTTAAATATAAATAATCCAAAATTATCTATTGTGAAACATTCTGATTTTCTTGAAGATTATAATTTACCAGTATTTAATAGTCGTGCAATTGAAGTAAACTTACATAAAATTCCAAATTTAAGTGAAAAGTTTGTTTATTTTAATGATGATTTTTTTATATTAGAAAAATTATCACCAAATGCTTTTTTTAAAAATAATCTTCCCATAGATGTATGTATATCAGATATTATGCATGAAGGTGAAATTGCACATACAATTGTGAATAATATTGATATAATTAATAAACATCATAATAGACATATTAATACAAATCTTACTAAACGATCAATAATTTTAAATAACTTTACAAAATGGTTTTCTATAAAATATGGTAAATATGTATTGAATACACTTCTATTATTAAAGTGGAAAACTTTTACTGGTTTTTTAACTAATCATCATCCTCAACCTTATTTAAAAAGTACATTTATTGAATTATGGAGATTAGAGAAAAATATACTAAATTTAACATCATCTTCTAAGTTTAAAGATAGTAAAGATGTAAATCAATATTTATTTCGATATTGGCAATTAGTAAAAGGTAATTTTATTCCTGATAATTACAAAAATGTATTTTTAAAAAGAAAATATGTTAATTTAAGATCAATGAATGATGTAGAATCTGCTGCAAATGATATAAAAAGTAGAAGGTATCAATTTTATTGCCCTAATGACACTTTAGAAAAAAGTAGATTTACTAAAAGAAGTATTACTGAAGAGGAATTTGAAATAGCAAAAAAACTCATTAAAGATTCATTACATACAATTTTACCAAATAAATCATCTTATGAAGTATGATAACTACTTCTTTGCAACAACATAAAATCCTACTGTATTTGAAGACCATCCTCTATGTAAATTATCTAGTATTGGTGCTAATTTTTGTATAGTATACCATAATGGGAAAAGTAAATATTCTGTAATTTTCATCTTTAATGAAGATCCGGATATAAATTTTAAAGTGAAATAATTAATTTTCATTGAAATCATAGTAAAAAAACCACTTGTTGGTTGAATATGTATTTCCTTAAATCCAGCTTCGGAAAATAAATATTTTAAACCATATGGAGTATATCTAAAATAATCATGTGGTGCTTCATGTATATGCCACATCCAAGGTACGCCTAATATAATATAAGAATCTTTTTTTAGTATTCTATAACTTTCTTTTAAAAATAATTGAGGATTATATAGATGTTCCATTACAGATAAAGATATAATTGTATCTGCTACATCATTCTTTATTTTAAATTCTTTATTTAAATCTGTTACTATATCTGCATTATTATTGTGAATGGTATTACTCCAATCTACACCGGTGTAGCTATTACAGTATTTTAAAAAAAAATCTTTATAATAAGCATCTGCACAACCTAAATCATAAAGGTCACCTTTATAATATATTGAATATTCATTTCTCCATTTATCACCTATATCATACATAAGCCAATTATATGCTTTTCTATTTTTATGTTTTTTATTATTCATTGTTACTCCATTTATTATTAAAGAAATTAATTATATCTTTTATAACTTTTAAAATATCATTATTATCTAAATTATAATATAATGGTAATCTAATTATTTTATCACTCTCTTGTGTTGTATAATTATCATCACCATTAAATTTACAAAATTTTAGTCCTGCAAGAGAAGAATGTAACGGTATATAATGAAATACCGCTTCTATATCATTATCTTTTAAATATTTAATAAGAATACTTCTTATTTTTAAATTTTTAACTTTAATATAAAATATATGGGCATTATGAATGCATTTATTAGGAATATGTGGCAATTTAATTATACCTTTTTCAGCCAAAATTGCTAATTCTTTATTATATTTATTCCAACTTTTAATTCTATTATTATTTATTTCTTCTAATTTCTCAAGTTGTCCCCATAAATAAGCAGCACTTACATCACTCATAAGGTAACTACTACCAACATCAACCCATGAATATTTGTCTATGATACCTCTAAAAAAAGCACTTCTATTTGTACCTTTTTCCCTTATAATTTCGGCTCTCTCTTTAAATCTATCATCATTTATAATTAAAAGTCCACCTTCTCCAGCACTTGTATAGTTTTTTGTTTCATGAAAACTAAATGTTCCAAAATGCCCAATAGTTCCTAATGCTTTACCTTTATAACTACTCATCATACCTTGTGCAGCATCTTCTACTACAAAAATATTGTGCTTAGAAGCTATATTCATAATAGTATCCATCTCACATGCCACACCTGCATAGTGAACAGGTACTATTACTTTTGTTTTTGATGTAATTGCTTCTTCTATTTTTTGTTCATCTATATTCATAGTATCTTCTCTTATATCTACAAATACTATTTTAGCACCTCTTAAAACAAAAGCATTTGCTGTACTTACAAAAGTGTATGATGGCATTATAACTTCATCACCTTCTTTAATATCAAGTAAAATAGCTGCCATTTCAAGTGCATGTGTACATGAAGTAGTAAGTAACACTTTTTTACACTGTAATTTTTTTTCAAACCATTGGTGACATTTTTTAGTAAATTGTCCATCTCCAGATATTTTATTGCTCTTGATAGATTCAAGTATATATTGTTCTTCATTACCTGTTAATGGTGGTTTATTAAATGGTATTAACACTTTTCATCTCCTAAATATTTCTTTAAACAAACTGTTTCATAAGTAGAGTATTTCAATCTATCAATACAATCAAACCAAATATCTTCTTGCTCTTCTATAAATTTTATTTTTTCTAAAAACTCTTTTGTATGAAATTCTTTTGGTATAAATATCACACCTGTATCATCACAAACAGCAATTGCTCCATTATACAGTTTAGTTCTTTCTTCTATGGTTTTAAGTTGTTGTTCTGTTTTTTCTTTATCCTCATTTACATATCCCACAGGACTAAATCCATCACACCATATAGACCAATTTTCTTTTATAAGCCTTGTAGCATCTCTTAGTAATCCATTTACTACTATCGCACTAGATTGTTTATAGAGTATCAAATACTTTGATACAAGATCACCAAATACAGCTTTTTGGGGAGTATCTAAAACATCTACAAAAACCACATCCTCATCTTCTACTGTTTCTATTTGTTTATGTACATCCCAATTTGTACCATTGCAAGCATATACATACTTTAAATTACCTACTGCAAAATGACCTCTATTTACAGCTTTCACATTTTGTATAGAACCACTTTTATCCATACAATCTGCTAATTCAGTAGTAGAAACTCTATTTCTTTTAATAAAATCTATAATATTCTTTTTCATTTTTATACCTTGTAAAAATTGTATCTTCTTTAGTAAATGTTTCATCTTTAAACATAACAACAGCAAACTCAAATGGCATATAATTGTTTTTCAATATTATATTTTTTGTCAATTCATAGCCCATATCTAGTATTTTACTAGGGCTACTATGAAAAGTATGTTCATATTGAAAATCTACTTTATCAGATAAAAAATCAAATGCAATACCATCTTTAGCTAGATTAAATGCCTTTTGCATAAAAGAGTTAATAAACATATAATTATCCCCCCCCTGCAACTTAAAATTAAACACACCAGAAGATACCACGATATCATATTCTTTATCTAAATTAACATTTAAAAAATCTTCCAATACAAAATTAATATTTTCATCTTTACTATATATTTTTTTAGCTTCTTCAATAAGATTTTCTACAATATCAATGCCTAAATATGTATAATTTTTATTTTTAGATTTTAAAAGTTTATTAGCATCACCAAATCCACACCCTATATCTAATATACTTTTGTTTTCTATATCAAATTCTTCAAATAATACATGGTATCTTAAATCTTGTTTTCCTTTATCCCAACCTAAAGTTTTAGGTGAGTGTCCAAACTCTTGAAATCTTTTAGAATATCTATCTATTACTATATCTTTATCTTCTTTTGGCATAACTATATTTTTCATTTATTCAAACTCTACCTTTACATTTTCTTCTATATTTTCTACTATTTTATCTAATTCATCTAAAGTATCACCATAAGCTATAAAATACCCAACTCTACTTCTATCATCTATTGGTTTTTCTAAAATATCACCTATATTAAATTCTAATTCTAAATCGATAATATTAGGATGATTCTTCATATCTAAACCTAATATATTTTTTACTGTTCCGCCATAAAAACTAAAAAATCTTAAAATTACATATTTATTTTTATAATCATTTTGTATATATTCAACTCTCTCTTTTAATGCAGTTTTTATAAGTAATTCATTTGTATCATATCCACTAGCTGTTGGAGTAATATGTGATGATACTTTTGTACCACCGCCTCTTATAGCCGCTTCTATTAGATAAAATTTATCATTATAATATTTGTATTCTACATGAGTGATACCAAATTCTAATTTATCGAATATCTGATTATTTATCTTCTTAATAGTATCTACATCAAACTCTTCAAAATAAGGCTGATACTGTAAAGTATCGGCTACTCCTATCATATCATTAAAGTATCGTTTTTTAGATACAGCAAAAGATTTATGAATACTATTCTTATACTTAAACCCTTCAACTGTAAGTTCAATACCACTTATAAACTCTTCTGCTAAAATAGTTCCATCTTTAGAGTAACTTATAGTATCTTTATATAAAACTTCTATATCATCTAAGGTATCAATAAACTGTATTCCTCTACTAGATTGATTGTCCAATGGCTTTAATATTATAGGAACATTTATATCCTTATAAAAACTTACAACTTCATATATATTTTTACATAACTTATATCTAGGATGATTTAGTCCATTTGCTTTTAGTTCTTCTCTCATTCTAAATTTATTTGTATATAGTTCTGCAGTATCTATATTTATCCCATTCAATCCCAATGTTTCATTTATATATGCTACTGTTGATACTGCTATATCACTTTGGTCTGTTATAACAGCGTCGATACTATGCTTTATAGCAACTTTTAGATTCTCATCTTTATCTAATACATCTATCACATAAGAATAATCAGCATATTCAAATGAGGGAGAATCTTTATATAAATTAGTAGAGATTACGATACATCCTAAATCTTTACATTTTTTTGTTATAGGTACTTGCCATTGACCTCCACCTATGATTAATATTACTTTCATATTGAAAAATCAAATGTTATTATATTATTCTTTGGAACATTATAATATAAAATTAAATCATTTATAATATCATTTTCATATCCTAAACCACAAATAACAATAGTATTAAATTTTACTACTTTTAATTTATTAGGATGATATATTTTAATACTTTGATCCTTATATAAATTATAAGACTGATCAACTATTACAGATACATTATCTTTTATATAGCTATAGACAATTTTTCCAAATGTTCCATATCCATATATAGCAATATTAGTATAATTCTTTTTAATATTCTCTAATTGATTATAAAATAAAATAAAATCTTTTGACTTTACTTTATTAGCAGTGTAATCACTCTTAATAAATGGTTTTTTATTTTTAAAAACTTCTATTCTTTCATCTATAACCTTTATCTCATTATCTGTTAAAAGTTTTCTATAATCATCATTTTCTTTACCTATAAAACTTATTCCATCCTTTTCTAAAATAATACCATCTCTAGTTGGTATAGATAATATATTTTCATATCTAATATTCAAAAATTTGGCAACCTTTTTCATACTTTCTTCTGTATTTTTTACTAAATCTTCAAATTCAATTATCATAAATTGATTAGGAAATAATTTTGCTAATTTCTCATTAGTATCAAAATATTCTAAAATTTGTTCTATTTCATTTCTTTGCAAAATAACGTTAAAAGGTGTACTAAATGCTTGATATTCATTTAAATCTTTTGGCCTTTCTTTTCTATTTATTCTTGATGCAATTATATTTTTTAATCCTCTTTTTACAATAATACTTTTCATATTTGGAAAGATTTCTGGAATATTATTATATTCTTTATATTTACCAGGATGACTCATCGTTGCATAATATTTAGGATACTTTAAATTTTGATTACTATATACTTCATAATATGATTTATACAAAGTTTCAATAATAATTTCTAAATCCCATTTCTTTAATTTTTGAAGATTCGTAAAAAAAAGTTTATCAAATTTATAAAAATCTATTTTATATTTAAATTGATCTATATCATTTGAAGAATAACCTATTCCTAAATAACCATCAATATACATTTTTTCAAATTTATAATATTCAGAAGGTGCTAATATTTTACGTAAATGTGTTGTGTGCTTTTTCCTAAGCCATTCTTCAGAATCTTTATGTGATAGTAATAATGAATGAGAAAAATCATGTACTGGATTTACAAATATTTTACTATGATTATCTAAAAGTGACCAGAGAACACTTTTCCCACCTGCAAACCATCCATCAATTTGTATGATCATTTGTTATCCTTTTAAAATATGTATTTAGCATGTCTACTGTCATCTCATAATCTTCATATTCATCTATATCAATTCCAGAAATTTTTGATACTATTTGTTTATATGGGTTAGCACCTAGAAAATAACCCCTATTCATCATTACACTTTTTGGTGCCATATATAAACCATTTGTTACTCTATATATATTTGGTAAAAGTTGACTAGCTGGATGATTTTCATTTGCTTCATAATTTATAGGTCCATTATCATCCCAAAAATACTCTTTTAATAAATTAACAGTTACCAATGAATCATATTCACTTTTAGATTCTACATTCTTTTTATACTGAATAAATGATTCCAAATATTCTTTAGATTGCATCAATGGAACTACTGCTGTTATCCAAGCAATATGTTTAAATTTAACATCTTTTATTACGCCTTCTACTTGTTCCCTAGTAGTTGCAACATAATTTTGTTTTGTTAAATACTCACTTCGTGATAAAACATTGCAACCATAAGAAATAGCTACATCTTTAAATATTTCAGATTCTGTACTTACAAATATTTGGCTAGGAGATAACACTTTAATTAATTGATTTAATTTCCATTCTAATAAATTATATTCTTTTCCATCTTCATCTTTTAAAGATAACATTACTTTTCTTTCTATTCTACTACTATGCATTCTTACAGGTATAACTACCGCAATGTCACTTAAATCTACCATATCATTTCTCCAATATTTTATTAATTTTTATTTGTATTTCATTGTTATCTATACTCTTTAAAGCACCTTTACCATTTGACATACCAAATACTTTTGTAGGATTATTTATATTATCAACGATTATATCTCCATATTTACCAAAATATCCACCACTTACCAATGTTAAACCATTTATCTCTTTTTTACCATATGAATTTTCTAAGATATCAATAGTTTTAAGAAGTTCATAAACATAACCTTCAAAAGCAGATGTTACATCAACTCTATATATTTCAAGTTCATTGTTTAGTGCAAATTCTAAACCTTTTGGTGTAATATTATTTTTACCTAAATCAATAATCAAACAATCTTTTTTTACATAATTTAATATTTCATCATCTATAACACCAACTCCATTTGTAGCACCGATAACAACATCTGCCATAAATGCAGCTTTATACAGATCATCACTACTTTCTATTTTAGAAATAGTATTTTTTGGTTTTATATAATTTAATCCTTGTTCTATATTAAAGGTTTTATGTTGATTTTTCCCATATATATGTACGCTTGCTCCACATTCTACAGTTTTTAATGCCAATTTAGAACCGATATTTCCAGCACCTATAATTAAAATCTTTTTTTTGTTATAAAAATACATTCTATAATTTAAAAATGACCATACTGCATTTACTGTAATATCATTTGGTTTAAATCCATATACTTTTGATTTAGTAATATTATTAAAACAAACTTTAAATAAATTACCAGTATCAATTGGTTTTATTGTCGTATCATTAAATAAATTATTAGAATTATCTTTCGCTACTCTTAGTGGAACTTTTTTTTCTTGATCCACTAAAATAATATCAATATTACCATCTAATATTTTTAGCAACTCTTTCAATATAGTTTTTTCAAAGATAACACAACCACTAATTACAAAATCATTTGTTTCTCTAATTGGTGTTAAATATCCGTACTCTTCTATTTTTGAAGTAGTAGCTATGGTAAATATTTTCTTTTTATTAAATACTTTAAATTCATCTACTCTTTCTTTTAATTTATTTAACATTTAAATATTCCGTACAGTTGAAATCATATCCCAAGATATTGGTATATCTTTTTTAATATCGTTTATAGCATACTGTCCAATCACTATATCTTCATATTTAGCATATATACCATAAGCAGGACCTTTGTATATAATATCTTTTGATGTTATGGCTTCACCTTTTTTAATATCTCTATTACTATACATAGTTTTTCTAAATCTCACAATAGTGGTCATCTCATTTGATACTGCTTGCTTAATTCCATCACCAAGTGATTCTTCAATAAGTCTTATTTTTAATACCATTTCCCTTAATTCATCTGGAGTTAATGATAAAATATGATCTGGTCCTTCCATTCGTTTATCTATAGTAAAATGTTTTTCTATTACATTTGCACCTCTAGCAACTGCTGCTAAACTTACTGTGTCCCCAATAACATGATCTGATAAACCAACAGGAAGATTACCAAAAGCTTGTCGCATAGTATCGATAGCTTTAATATTCATACTTTCAGGTGGACAAGGATAGGATGATGTACATTGAAGTAAAATTACATTTTTATTTCCAGTTGATGCTACAATATTTAATGCCTCTTCTATTTCTGATAAATTAGACATACCAGTAGAAATAATCATAGGTTTTTGTGTTAAAGCAACTTTTTTTATCAATGGTAAATTAACTAAATCAAATGAAGCTATTTTATAACAATCAACATTTAAAATTTCTAATTCATCTACACTCTCTAAATCAAAAGGAGCTGAAAAAATAATAATTCTTTGTTTTGCATAATCAAAA
>Ga0256843_1002658_pt1 | contig 12899 bp, 16 predicted proteins | sample AlvinellametaG_FD_191572 | JGI IMG/M metagenome (GOLD analysis project Ga0256843, IMG submission 191572) | Pompeii worm associated microbial communities from hydrothermal vent at the East Pacific Rise, Pacific Ocean - Alvinella | ecosystem: Host-associated > Annelida > Integument > Unclassified ... | reverse complement strand
TGGTTTGGTGGTAATTGTTGAGTTCCTAATGCTTGTCTAAGAAAAGAAAACACAACTAAAAGTCTTACAAAAGATGTCATAACTAATACAATACTTGGTGCTAATACAAGTATTGTAAGTAATATCATTATATTTAAACTTTTAACTAATTGTGTAGGAGTTTGTGGTCCATTAATAGTAAGATCAACCACAGGAATTGGAGGAGCATTAACACCTGCTGCTACTAAAGGCATCAAAAATAAAAGCAATAATGCTATTTTTTTCATTTTTTCATATCCAATACAGATTTCTCAGTTTTTTGTTGTAATTTTTTCTTTTGTGCAAAAAATACTATATCAACTCTTCTATTTTTTGCTCTACCCTGTGGAGTAGCATTTGTAGCTATTGGATGGAATTGTCCAAAAGCTGCTGCACTAAGTCTAGTTGGTTTCACTCTATCTTTAATAAGTTCTTTTACTACAGTTATCGCTCTAGCTGCACTAAGTTCCCAATTATCTTGATATGGAGATGTTTTTGGTGGTGGTACATTATCTGTATACCCTCTTACTTGTACTTGAACATCTGGATCAAGCGTTTTTATAATTAAAGCAAGTCTTTTTAAAAATAAAATAGAATCTTCATTCGCTATTTCAGCACTTCCTGGTTTGAATGTGATATCAGCAGGTAAATGAATCATAAATCCTTCTTCACCCTCTTCCATAGAAATAGTATTTCCATTTGCATTTTGAGATAATTCTTTAAATTCTGCAATAGCTTGAGAAATTTGTTTATCCATATTATTTGCACTAGTTGGTGATTGAGAAGTAGGAGATCCTTTTTCTTTGCTTGTTTTTATGATAGTCCCACCATCCATTACACCCATACTCCCTGCTAAAGAACCAACAGCTTCTGCTACTTTTTTAGCATCCATTGTAGCCATTGAAAGAAGTAATACGAAGAAACATAAAAGAAGACTCATCAAATCCCCAAATGTAGCTAACCATTCTGGCATACATTCAGGACATTCACATTTACATTTTTTTGCCATTATTTACCTTATTCAAATTGAGATTTTCTTTGTGATGGTGGTAAGAAACTAAGTAATTTTGCTTCTAAAGTTCTTGGATTATCTCCCGATTGAATAGACATAATCCCTTCTATAATCATAGTTTTTGCTAATACCTCATCTGCATTTCTAAGTCCTAATTTTCCAGATATTGGACCCCCAAAAATATTACCAATCATAGCACCATAAAGTGTAGTAAGTAAGGCAACTGCCATAGCTGGACCAATAGCTGCTGGGTCTGACATATTAAGTAGCATGGCAACAAGACCTACAAGTGTCCCAATCATCCCCATAGCACCTGCAAGTCCTCCCCAGTTACCAAATATACTACTCATCTCTTTATGTCTAGCATCCATTTGTTCTAAATCAACCTCTAATAGTTCTCTAATAGTATCTGGTTCATTTCCATCTACTGCCATAGATAACCCTTTTTTCAAAAACTCATCTTCTTCTGAAGCAGCAGCACTTTCAAGAGACAAAATACCATCTCTTCTTGCTTGCGTAGCATAATCTACAAGTTTTTTAATAAGTTCTTCATAATTTGGAACATAACTAGGTTTAATTGCTATCATAAAAACTTTAGCAAAAGATTTCATATGCTCCATTTTAAAGTTAATAAATAGAGTCATAATAGACCCAAGCACAACAATTAAAACTGACTGCCCGTCAATATAAGGCCCAATACCTACCCCCATCGCCATAGCAGCGAAAATAAGACCTAATGCACCAATAAGTCCTATGACTGTAGCTAAATCCATTTATACATCTCCATTTTATTTTTTTGTTATAATTATATCAAAAAAAAAGGACTTTATATGTTTTCTGTAATTATTATGGCTGCAGGTGCTGGGACAAGAATGAAATCTAATACTCCAAAAGTACTACACAAAATCTCTGGAAAAGAGATGCTTTATTATTCAATAAGTGAAGCAAAAAAACTAACAAATTCAATAGAAGTGGTAGTATATCATCAAAAAGAAAAAGTAATAAATGAGATGGAAAAATATTTTAAAGATATAACTTTTGTTACTCAAGATCATATAAAATTCCCAGGAACAGGAGGAGCAGTAAAATGCTGTAATCCTAAAAATGAAAGAGTTTTTATTTTAAATGGAGATATGCCTTTAGTAACTGCTGATGAACTTAAAAAATTTGATGAAATTGATGCAGATATTGTAATGAGTGTAATTCATCTACAAAATCCAGATGGGTATGGAAGAGTTGTTATTGAAAATAATGAAGTAATCAAAATAGTAGAACAAAAAGATGCTACTGATGAAGAAAAAAAAATTAAATTTGTAAATGCTGGGGTTTATTTAGTAAAAAAAGATATTTTAGAAGAATTTTTACCACTATTAAGTGATGATAATGCTCAAAAAGAATATTATCTTACAGATATTATAGATTTAGCTAAAAAAGCTGGAAAAACTATAAAAGCAATTGAAGTAAAAGAAGAAGATTTCAAAGGGGTAAATTCAAAATTTGACCTTGCAAATGCTGAAAGAATTCATCAAAATAGAATAAAAGAAAAATGGATGAAAAATGGTGTTATTATGCATCTACCTGAAACTATTTATATAGAAAATGATGTAGAATTTATAGGTGAATGTGAGATTGAAAGTGGATGTGTATTTAAAGGTAAATGCGTAATTGAAAATTCTTTTATAAAAGCAAATAGTATAGTAGAAGATGCTAAAATCACTTCAAGTGAAATAGGACCAATGGCTAGAATTAGACCTGCTACTCAAATAACTGATAGTAAAATTGGAAACTTTGTAGAAATTAAAAAATCAATCCTAAATGATGTAAAAGCTGGTCATTTAGCATATCTTGGTGATAGTGAAATTGATAGTGGTACAAATATAGGTGCTGGGACTATTACATGTAATTATGATGGTAAAAATAAATATAAAACAATTATTGGTAAAAATGTATTTATTGGAAGTGACTCTCAACTTGTTGCTCCATTAACTATAGAAGATGATTGTATGATAGCTGCTGGAAGTACTATTACAAAAAATGTAAAAAAAGGTAGTCTAGCAATAAGTAGAACACCTCAAAAAACAATTAAAGATTTCTTTTATAAATTTTTTGGGAGAAAATAATGGAGCATAAAATACATATAAATTGTCCTAATTGTGATAAAGAGAATATTATAGAATTAAACGACGATATTAAATGTAAAAAATGTGGAGAATCTTTAATTACAGAAAAAATATATAAAACTAAAATAAAACCTATAATTGGGGCTGGCTCTGCTATTATTTTAGGAATAGGTGGTGGTGTGTATATAGATAATCACTATTTTGATACAAGATATCCACTAAATGTAGAATACAAAATAATAAGAAATTGTGCTTCTTATGATATGCCTTATTCAAAATATCAGATTAAAAAAGCTACTAATATATGTATATGTGCCTTAGAAAAGACTGAAAAAAATATAGATTTTGAAGAATTTAATAAAAATAATAATACATTTTTACAACATTTTCAAGAAAATATAGATAAATGTATAAGATAGACTAAAAAGTCTATCTATAAATTTTATTTTCCACCTTTTGATGGACAATTACCTCTTCCACCACCTGATGGATTTCCTGTTGTACTTGGCATATTTGGTACACAATTTGATGTTTTAGCCATTTTATTCTCCTTATTTATTAATTTGTTCTAACTTAATATTTATTTCTTCTTCAAGAGGATTAACTTCCTTAATCACACCATCTATCTTGAACCCAATCTTCATCACACAACCCCCTATCTTCTACCCAATCTGGACAATTACAATCACATTTGATATAATCCATTTATATCACCTCCTTTGTTAAAATTTGTCTTTCGACATTGAAATTATGGCAAACACAAGGGGACAAAAAGGGACATATTAATGAATGAAACAGAATATTTACAACAAAAAATTAAAAAAAGTTTAAAAAAACTAAAATGGACTTATAAAGAATTTGTAGAAAATTTTAACGAGGAATTCAATGAAAATATAACAGAAGAAAATATAAAAAAACAACTAAATAGAAAATCCACTAATTCTGAATCATTAAAAAAATATTTACTTTATTTGAATCAAGAGGAAGAAATTTGTGAAACATATCTATTTGATGATGAATTTGATTCAAAATTTAATAAAAAATTAAAAGAAATATCTCTAAATATGTATGAAAAAATTGCTGAAAAAATGTGATATAATTTTAAAAAAGGATATATAAATTGAATATTCTAATAGGTGTAACAGGAAGTATAGCAATATATAAAACCTTAGAACTAATTCGTCTTTTTATAAAAAATGGAGATAATGTAAAAGTAATCATGACTAAAAGTGCTCAAAGTTTTATTACTCCTTTAACATTTGAAAGTCTTACAAACAATCAAGTACTTACAGAAAAAACTGAAAGTTGGGCAAATGAATATAATCATATAGATATTGGAAAATGGGCTGATATTTTTATCATTGCCCCTGCAACTGCAAATACTATAAATAAACTAAATGCAGGAATTGCTGATAATTTATTACTGCAAACATATCTAGCTTTTACAAAAGAGATAATAATTGCACCAGCAGCAAATACAAATATGTATCTTCACCCAACAACTCAAAATGCACTTAAAAATCTACCTCACCACATAATTGAAGCAAATAGTGGTTTACTTGCTTGTGGTGATGAGGGAATTGGAAAAATGGCAGATATAAAAGATATTTTTTATAAAACTTTACAAGTTTTAAATAAAGATGAATTTTGGTCTAATAAAAATGTAATAGTAACTGCTGGTGGAACTATAGAAAAAATAGATGATGTAAGATATATTAGCAATTTTTCAAGTGGGAAAATGGGAGAAAATTTAGCACTTGCTTTGTATTTAGCAGGGGCAAATGTAACTCTTTTAAGTTCAAAACAACACAATTTACCAAAAGATATTCAAATAGTTCCATTTGAAAGTGTAAAAAATTTAAAAATTCTATTAGATACTTTAATTCCAAATAATCAATACTTATTTATGGCTGCAGCAGTTAGTGATTATAGTCCTACTCCAATAAATGGTAAAATAAAAAAAGATAAATTAAATTCAGATACTTGGCAATTAACACTTCATAAAAACATAGATATATTAGCTAGTATAAATGGAATTAAAAAAATTGGGTTTAAAGCAGAAACTGATGAGGTAAATGGATTAAATTCAGCTAAAAAAGCTCTTATTTCAAAAAATTGTGATGCAATATGTTTTAATCTACTTACAAAAAATAATTTTGGAAGTGATGAAAACGAAATAATTTTTATTACAAAAAACAAAGAGATAAAACTACCACAAAATTCAAAATTTGAAATAGCAAAACAGATTATAAAAGAAACTAAAAATGTTTGATATCTCTCAAGTTGGTAAAATATTAAAAGCAACAAACCGCCTTAATATGCCAACTGAGTTTAATTCTACTCTTCCACTTACAATAATAGTAAAAAAAGAACTTAGTCCTATTAGATATTTACTTCAATTAGGTAAAAAAGAAGTTGAAACAAAATCATATACTCCACTTGAAATTGGTGCAAAATATAAAGCTGAAATAAATCAAACAGATACTAAAATAGAAATTAAAAATTTAACTAAATTACCAAATATATTCAATAAATTTTCAGATAATATTAACTACACTATAGATGATTTAATAAAAGATAATCCACTTGAATCAAATGATAAATATAAAAATTTTTTACTAAATCATTTAGCTAATGCTACAACTAAAGATGAGTTTTTATTTTATTCTCAACTTTTAATAGCATTTAATCAAGAAATAAAACATCTATTTATTAATGAAAACAATAAAAAAGCTCTTATTCAAATAAAAAATAAAAAAAGAAAAATACAATTTTATGCTTTTTTTGAAAATTTAGGGGCAATTGGCGGAGAAATTTATTTAATAGATGAAATTTATCTTAATTTAATGGTAGAATTCCAAAATAGTTTAAATTTAATAAAAAAACATACAAAAGAATTAAATGGTATAATCATAAAAAGTATAACTCAAGAAAAAATAAAACCAATTTTTGAAATAAATGAAAATGATACATTATTAAATATAAAGGTTTAAATGTGCATATAGCTATTATAATGGATGGGAATGGGAGATGGGCAAAAGCTCAAGGAAAAAATAGAACAGAAGGGCATAAAATTGGTGCTAAAGTAGTAAAAGATATTACTACTTATTGTTCAAACAATGAAGAAATTAAATATTTAACTTTATATGCTTTTTCTACTGAAAACTGGAAAAGACCAAAACTAGAAGTTGAATTTTTAATGAAACTTTTAGATAATTGGTTAAAAAAAGAGTTAGAAACTTATATAAAAAACGAAGTTAAATTTGAAGTAATAGGTGATATTTCTAAATTTTCTAAAAAACTTCAAAATAGAATAAAAGAAACAAAAGAAAAAACAAAAAATTTTAATAGACTAACACAAGTTTTAGCATTAAATTATGGCTCTAGAGATGAAATAACAAGAGCTATAAAAAGATTATGCGATAAAAATGAAGAAATAACAGAAGAAAATATTTCAAAAAATTTAGATACTGGAATTAATAATATTCCCGATGTAGACTTACTTATAAGAACTAGTGGAGAAGTTAGACTAAGTAATTATCTTTTATGGCAAGTAGCATATGCGGAGATGTTTTTTACACCTACTTTATGGCCAGACTTTACACCACAAGAATTAAATAACATCATACAAGATTTTAAAAAAAGAGAAAGAAGATTTGGGGGTATTTAATGGATATATTTATATTTTTTATTTTTGGTATAGTAATTGGTAGTTTTTTAAATGTTGTAATACTTAGAATCCCTAAAAAAGAAAGTATAGCATTTCCTGCTAGTCATTGCCCTACTTGCAAAACTCCTCTTAAATGGTGGCATAATATTCCTATTATTTCTTATATTTTACTAAAAGGAAAATGTGCATTTTGTAAAGAAAAAATATCTATACAATACCCAATAGTTGAATTGTTAAGTGGAATTATTGTAGCTGGAGTATATTATAAAACAGGTGATTTTAATATATATTCTTTAATGTTAATGCTTAGTTTTTTATCTTTATTAGTCTCTAGTATGGTAGATTTAAAATACAAAGCCATTACTTATGTTATGAATATTTTACCTGTAACATTTGCAATCTTTTCAGGTCCACATATTTTAGAAAACCTTACTAATGCTTTATTATTTGCAGGTGGTGCTGTATTTATTAGAGATTATGTAAGTGCTATCATTAATAAAGAAGCAATGGGTGATGGTGATATTTTAGTATTTGCTACAATGGGTGCTATTTTAGGTATAAAATTATCTTTAATAGCTATATTTTTAGGTGCTGTTTTTGCAATAATTCCTTCAATATATAATAGAATTGCAAATAAAGATTTAGAATTACCATTTATTCCATTTTTAAGTCTAGGACTTTTTGTTGTATGGTTCTTTGATACTCAATTTATAAGAATATGGGAATTTTTATATGCTTAAACTAAATAAATATTTAATAGATAATTTCTTTGGAAGTTTTTTTACTCTATTTACGATTTTATTTATAATAGCTTCTATGGTTTTAATGATTACCATTTCAAATGTTACAGCTATTCTAAAAATAAATATTTGGGAATTTTTATATTTGTATATTTTAAGTTTACCAGAAATTATATTTTATACATTACCACTTACATTTTTTATTACAGCTGCAATTTCTATCTCAAAATTATTTGAAAATTCAGAACTTATTACTGTATTATCACTAGGAGTCAAACCTAAAACTATTATAAAACCTTTTATTTATATTGGTGCTTCTATTACTATCCTTTTGTTGATAATTACTTTTTTTTCTATACCAACTAGTAATATTTTATATAAAAATTTCATCAATACTAAAAAAATACAATCTCAATTCAACTTTTCTGCTTCGTCTATAGGACAAAAACTTGGAGAATGGAATATATTTATAGAAAAAAAAGATAAAAAAATATATCATAATATTGTTTTATATAGTAATAAAAAAAACTTATTAATAGTAGCTAATAAAGCAAAAACATATAGAAAAGATAACTATTTTGTATTAGCACTAACAAATGGAAATGTTTATATTCAAAAAGAAAATCATTTATCTATTATAAATTTTAAAAAATTCCATTTAAATCAAAAAATTAAAATAACTCCATTATCATTTACTAATATAAAAGAATATCTAATAAAATATAAACATAAAACTAATAAATATTTTATTATCTCTTTTTTTCCTATTATTGCTATATTTTTCTTAGCTAGTATAAGTTTTTTCCATAACAGATATCAAAAAAATTATTCTATAGTATATGCAGCATTAATATCTGTAGTATATTACCTTACAGCATTTGCTACATATAAAAATCTATTTGCTATACTTTTTATTATCCCAATTTTTATAATTATTTCAAAAATAATAGAAAGAAAAAGGATTAAACAATTTTAAAAATTCAAGCAATAATCAGTTATGATGGGAGTTGTTTTCAAGGAATCCAATCACAACCACATAAATTAACTGTCCAAGACACCATAGAAACTGCCCTAAACAAATTGAATATAAATACAAAAATAAACTATGCAGGTAGGACTGATACAGGAGTACATGCACTAAATCAAAGTATAGATTTTTTAATTCCTAATTATTGGCAAAATTTAGAAAAATTAAAAACTAGTTTAAATAAAATACTTTCTCCTAATATACAAATTAAAATTATGAGATTTAGAAATTATAATTTTCATTCTAGATTTAATGCAATAGCTAGAAGTTATAGATATATAATTACAAATAACCAAACACCTTTCAATGCAAAATATACAATGTATAAAAAAAATTTAAATTTAGAGATTATGCAAAAAGCCATTAAATTATTTGAAGGTGAGCATGATTTTGAGTATTTTTGTAAAATGGGAAGTGAAGTTAATTCTTATATTAGAACTATATATGACGTAAAAGTGACAAGCCATAAAAATTATGTTATAATTAAATTCATAGGAAATGGTTTTTTAAGAAGTCAAATCAGAATGATGACTCAATTTTTAATAGATATTTCAGATCATAAACTTTCTATAAAAGATTTAGAATATCAATTAAATAAAACAAAAAAAATATCAACAAAACTTGCAATCCCAAATGGATTATATTTTGAAAAGGTATGGTATGAAAATTTTAATTATTGAAGATGACAAGTTCTACTCCAAGAATCTAAAAAAAACAATAGAATATACATTTGATTTTAAAGCAGATATAGTCCATTCAAAAGAAGAATTAGAAAAGTTAGAAATCAAACAATATGATTTAATCATTTCTGATATTTTTATGGAAGGTTATGATGAAAAATATATTAAAAATTTTCTTATAAAACAAAATATTCCATTAATTCTAGTTACAGCTTTTCCAGATAAAGCGCTAAAAGAAGAACTATCAAAACTGAACATTGTAGATTTTATCGTCAAAACAGAATCAAATCAATTTTCTCATATTATAAATAAATTAGAAATTTTAACTTATCTAAAAAACAAATCTATTTTAATTATAGATGACAGCAAAACTGCCGTATTAATAAACCTAAAAGTTATTAAAAAATGTTATCCTTTTACTGAAATTTTAACAGCAACAGATGGGGAAGAAGGTTTAGAGAAATTAAAACAAAATCCTGATATAAAACTAATACTAACAGACTATGAAATGCCAAACATGAATGGTATGGAATTTATCAAAAAAACCAGACAATTATTTGATTCAGATGAAAAAATAATAATAGCTTTAAGTAGTGTAACAGAAAAATTCATCTCTTCTAATTTACTTAAAATTGGTGCAAACGATTTTTTACATAAACCATTTATAGAAGAAGAATTAATGTGTAGAATAGATAACAATATAAAAAATATTATTTTAATTGATAAAATTAAAGAGATGGCTTTTAGAGACTCTTTAACTGGTTTATATAATAGAAGGTATTTTTTTGATATAGCACAAAAAATGTTCTTAACTTCAAAAAGAGAGAATAAAAGCCTTAGTATATTAATGTGTGATATAGATTACTTCAAAAAAATAAATGACACTTATGGCCACCAAACTGGTGATTTTATTTTAAAAGAAGTTGCTAATATATTAAAAAATAGTATTAGAAAAAACGATATTATAGCTAGATATGGTGGAGAGGAATTTATTATTCTTTTATATGACTGCCCTCCTAAATTCGCTAATTTAATAGCTGAAAAAATAAGAAAAACTATAGAAAATATAGAATTCGAAGATGATTCTAATAATATCATCAAAAGTACTATTTCTATAGGGATTAGTTCTAAAGGTAATTCTTTAGAAGAAATAATACAAGATGCTGATAAAATGCTTTATCAAGCAAAAAAAACTAGAAATAAGGTGGTAATTTCAAAATGAGAAAAATGAGTAATATAGGTTTTTATCCTGAAAATTGTAATGAAATAGAAAACTTTATTAACTATTTTAATGAAATCTTAGATAAAAATATAGATGAAGAAAATAAAAAAAGACTTTTTAAAGTCCCACCAAAAGCATTAATAGCACCACATGCAGGGTGGGTATATTCTGGATTTACTGCAAATTTTGTATATAGAATGACTCAAAATTTTGAAAACAAAAGAGTCATATTAATAGGTCCTGACCATAAAATAGGTTTCAAAGGTGCTAGTATATGCCTAGAAAAAGAATATGAAACTCCTTGTAAAAATTTACCTATAGATATCGAATATTCAAATTTATTAAAAAATAAATTTGAACTAATATATTTAAATAATGCTCATAATGAACATTCAACAGAAGTACAAGTACCATTTATAGCACATTACATCAAAAATCCATCTATTGTAGAAATAGTATATTCAGATTACTCACCAAATCAATTAAGTAAAATCATAGACTTTTTACTAGAAGATGAAAAAAATTTAATCGTTATTAGTAGTGATTTAAGTCATTATTATGATAAAAAAACAGCTATGGCTTTAGATTATAATTGTATTCAAGCAGTATATGATTTAGATATCAGTAAATTAGACAAATGCGAAGCATGTGGTAAAATAGGAATAAATGCAATGATACAAAGTGCAGACAAAAATCATCTATCTTCTTTAGTAGTAGATTACAGAACCAGTGCAGATGCTACAAATGACGAAACTCAAGTAGTTGGTTATATGAGTGCTATTTTTATATAGCCTCTTTTAATTTTTTATATAACACATTAATAGGTAAAATTTTATCTTGTTTTATCTCATCTGAGAATAAAATAAAATTAATATTTAATTTTTCTAAAACAAACCTTATTTTTTCTATTATTGATATATTATCTTTTGAAACTGCTATAACTGCTAAATCTATCAATTCTTTATGCTCTTTTATATAAGAAATAAATAATTTAATATTATCGAACTTTTGAATATTATTATCATGGTCTAAGTTTAATAAATAAGTATAAATATCTTTTACTCTATTTTTATTTCTATCAAAAACAACTATTTTTTTACTAAAAACAGTTAATTCATTAAAAATTTCTAATAATTCAGCATCAAATTCATTCATTTTATCATTTTTTAAATTTTTTAGATAATACTTCATAAAAGTTTTAGTACTATAATTTCCTTCTATTTTAGACTCAATAAAAAAGTTTTGAATAATTGTAGAATTTTTTGCATTTTCCCATAAAATAGTATCAAACTCATATGCTAATACATTCATCTCTTTTTCTAATATATTTAATAAAATATCCACATCTTTATTAAAAAACTTTTCAAAAATAGTTGCATATACTTGTTCAAACTGTCTAATATCTGTAATAATTGCTGAATTTTCTTCTTTTAGATTTTGAGAGTCATCAATCAAATCAACATATTTCCTTCTATATGCTTTTAATAAAGTTTGCTTTTCATTATATAGTTTTGATTTTTTACTTATATCTTTTAATTCTTCTATTAAAGTTTTAATCTTTAATTCTAATATATTTGCATTTGTAGTATTTTCTGTAATTAAGCATTTATTGTCATCAAATTTATTTTTTAATTTCAGATAATTTTGTTGTTTTGATAAAACCAATTTTTCCAAAATTACAAATAAAGGATTTTTTGTTTCTCTTTTTAATTTATCATAATAATACTCTACCTCATCTAATGAGTTTTTTATCTCTTTTAATCTAATATCATTAATAGAAATATCTCTTTCTAAAAGGTTATTATATGCAGTAAAAATAAATCTTTTAATTTTTTTGTATGGTAATGTTTTATTATTTTGTAGTAGGTCTTTATATTTTAAAGAAATTTTTTTAAATATCTCAAAATATTCCTCTAAACATTCATTTAAAGGAATATTTTCTTTTATTGCTAATTCTGGAAGAGAATATGAAATTTTTGTATTTAATTGCTCGATTAAGTCATATTTATTATTTAGTGTATGTATATTAGTTAAGGTTTGATCATCAAAATCAAAACAAACTTCTAAACCAACTTCTGGTAAAATATTATAATCAATCCAATTTTCTATAAAAAATGTTTTAACTCCATTTTTAGGTACTAGAATTTTTCCAAGCCCTTTTGATGAATCATAACTAACAACCTTCCCTTCCAACTAAGACTCCTAAACCTAAACTAATTAAAGTTTAGGCCCAGCATTTTTATATAAATCTGCATTCTCTGCATCTGCATATCTTTCAAAGTTCTTAATAAACATTGACGCTAATTTTTTAAGTTGTGCATCATAAGCATCTTTATCTTCCCAAGTATTTCTAGGATTTAACACATTATTATCAGCAACACCCTCAAGTGCTTTAGGAATTTGAAGATTA
>Ga0256843_1002657_pt1 | contig 12904 bp, 9 predicted proteins | sample AlvinellametaG_FD_191572 | JGI IMG/M metagenome (GOLD analysis project Ga0256843, IMG submission 191572) | Pompeii worm associated microbial communities from hydrothermal vent at the East Pacific Rise, Pacific Ocean - Alvinella | ecosystem: Host-associated > Annelida > Integument > Unclassified ... | reverse complement strand
GAAATTGAGGTGAGTAAAACATTGAAAGTAGGCACAGTTGTTGATGCAATTGTGGACATTAGTCGTAATGAAATCATTAAGCATCACTCAGCTACACACCTTTTACATGCTGTTTTAGCAGATGTTCTAGGAGATCATATCTCTCAAGCTGGTTCACTCAATGAAGCGACAAGATTACGTTTTGACTTCTCGCATCCTAAGGCTGTAAGTGAAGAAGAGTTAGCTGAAATTGAAAACAGAGTAAACAATGAAATTGCACGTGCTATTCCTGCAAAAACAGAAGTACTGAACATTGAAGAGGCGAAAAAAAGCGGTGCTAAAAGCCAGTTTGGTGAGAAGTATGGTGATGAGGTTCGTGTGGTAAGTTTTGCAGATGCTTCCATTGAGTTTTGTGGTGGATGTCATGTAGATAACACGGCAAATATTGGTTCATTCATTATTACAAAAGAGTCTGGTGTTTCTGCTGGTGTTCGTCGTATTGAAGCAGTTTGTGGCAACGCAGCATACAAGTACTTTACAGAGCAACGTAACCTTCTCAAAGAGGCACAGAGTGAAGTGAAAAATCTTGACCTTCTTGCGGGAATAAACCGTCTTAAATCAAATATAGCAGAACTTAAAAATGAGCTTAAAGAGGCTCAAGAGAGTGCAAAAGTGGAAATTACACTGAATGAAATTAATGGTGTAGCTGTTGTTGTAGAAGAGTACCCAGCGGGAGACATTAAAGAGAAGATAGATGCTCTTAAAAATGAAAATGAAAAACTCTGTGCAATGCTTTTCCAAGTAAAAGGGGACAAAGTACTCATTGCTGCTGGTGTTAAAGGTGCTAACGCTAAAGCGGGTGATTGGATTAAAAAAGTTGCTCCTATTTTAGGTGGTGGTGGCGGTGGTCGTCCAGACTTCGCACAAGCAGGTGGAAAAGATGCTAGTAAACTTCCTCAAGCAAAAGAAGAAGCATTAAAGTATATAGAAGAGGTACTGTAAAGAATGAAAGAGATGATGATAGAGCTGTTCGCAGACTATAGAACACAAATAGTATTTTTACACATTATAAGTGCTGTCGTATGGGTTGGTGGTATGGTTGCTATGCGTTTTGCTGCACATAACTCTTTTTTAGAAATTGAGTCACCACTCCACCGTTTAGAGAGAATTTCTCATGCACTGAAACGTCTTTTTGCTATTGTTTCTCCTTTTGTTATCATCTTGATTATTACAGCTGTTATTATGGCGGTTGGTTTAGGTTTTCGTTCAGCTGCTGTTGATGCTAATGGTAATGTGATTGATGATTATGCTATGTACATTTACAATCTTGTTCATGTGAAAGAGGTTATATGGATGCTTATGGGTGCGAACTTAGCGGCTATGATGTTCTTTCGTTCACAAGCGGACAAGCTTCTTGTAAAGGGTGATGCAATGGGTGCTAAAGAGAAACTAGGACGTATTGGAAAGTTTATGGTTCCTGTAAACATTGCCTTAGGTGTTGTTGCTATTTATCTTGGTGTTATACTAAGAAGTGCATACTAGGAGTTTTTGATGCTACGTCTTGCTTCTTCTTCACAAACGCGAGCCATGCTTCTAGAAAAAGCAGGTATAGCTTTTCTACAAGAGAGTGTAGATTTTGATGAAGAGAGTATCGTAGCTGCAACTCCTAAAAATTTTGTTTATCAAGCTACTGTAGGGAAGTATGAGGCGAATGTAAAGGCATTTGGTTATGAAGATATGCCCCTTTTAGTTGCCGATACCGTTGTTACATCGCAAGGTCATATTTTACGTAAAGCTCGCTGTATTGATGACGCTCGCAATATTTTAATGACACAAAGTGGTAATGTAACTTCTATTGTCACTTGTATGATTTACCACTCTAAAGAGAAGAAAATAGTAGACATCTCTCAGACTGACTACATTTTTGCAAAGTTTGATTTAGATGATTTAGAACGTTACTTAGCATCTGGAGAGTGGCGAGGAAAAGCCGGTGCTTGTATGGTAGAGGGTTTTTGTAAAAGTTATATTCAAGAAGTACGAGGTTATGAGTCTACTGCTATGGGGTTGAGTGTTGAAGTACTCCAATGCTTTAGTGGAAAGAGTGAATGAGTAGCATTGCAATAATAGTATTCACTGTTCTTTTAACAACAGGAGCTCTCTTTTTATACAACAAGTTTGGAAGACAAAAAGAGTACTATAAAAAAATTATAGATACTTCGACAAATATTGTTATGCTCAGTAATGAGAAGTATATATTTGAGGTGAATCGTACTTTTTTTCAATATTTTTCTAGTTACAGTACTGTAGAAGAGTTTGTTCAAGAGCATAAGTGTATTTGTGAATTTTTTCAAGAAGAAGATGGTTGTTTGTCTGCTATTACAAAAAATGTAGAGTGGATTAAAGAGTTATCACTTCATGAAGAGAGTAAACGTAAGGTAAAACTTCTCATAGAAGGAGAGGTCTATTACTTTTTAGTCTCTGCGTCTTTAGTGGATGAAGAGCATAGTTATTATGCTGTTATTCTCTCAGACATAACAGAGCAAGAGAAGACAAAAAAAGAGTTGGAACGTTTAATAATCAATGACCCTTTAACGAACATAGGAAATCGTCGTTTTTTTGATGACAGACTTCATGAGCATCTTGTTTTAAGTCAACGATATAACCACCCTTTCTCTCTAGTTCTTTTTGACATTGACTATTTTAAAAAAATTAATGACAAACATGGGCACGATGTAGGAGACAAGGTACTAGTGGAGTATACACAACTCATTGAGTCTAGATTACGTGAGGGAGATATGTTTGCTCGTATTGGTGGAGAGGAGTTTGTTATACTCCTTCCATATACAACGAAAGACAAGGCATATACATTTGCTGAGAAATTAAGACAGTTTATAGAGTCTTCCCAAAAAATTACACCGATTACTATGAGTTTTGGTGTTGTAGAGTATGTGAAAGGTGACGATGAAAAGTCCATTTTTAAACGAGCTGACTTAGCTCTTTACAAAGCTAAAGATAGTGGACGAAATAAGGTTGTACTTGGATGATGTTTTATGCATCGGAACTTAAAGCCCTGAAAAAGTCTGGACGTTATAGAACACGTGAAGTTTTAGAGGGAAGCTGTAAAGACTTTGCTTCAAATGACTACCTTGGTCTTGCACACAACAAAACACTCCATAAAAAAACGGCACAAACACTTTTAGAGTTAGATGTACATAGCTCTAAAGCATCTATGTTAGTCAATGGTTATCACCAGATACATAAAGATTTTGAAGAGGCACTCTGTAAGGCAAACGGTTTTGAAGCGGGTGTAGTCCTTGGAAGTGGTTTTAATGCAAACATTGCACTCATAGAGGCTTTAGTACGCAAGGGAGACACTCTTTTTATGGATGAACTCTATCATGCTTCAGGTGTTCTTGCAAGTAATTTAGAGTCAGTAAATGTAGTATTTTTTAAACATAATGATATGCAAGAGTTGCAAACATTACTGAAAAAGTCTCAGGCAAAGAGAAAGATAGTGGCAGTTGAGGGTATTTACTCTATGGATGGAGACCTCTGTTCAAAAGATGTGTTTAACATTGTAGATGAAGCCGGGGCTCTTTTAATTGTAGATGAGGCTCACAGTTCAGGTGTCATTGGAGAGCACCTCATGGGGCTGTTTGATTTTTACAATGTAGAGATAAAAGCAAACTATATCAAAATGGGTACACTTGGAAAAGCATATGGAAGTTTTGGTGCGTTTATACTTGCAAGTGAACATATAGTAGAGTATTTGTTAAATCGTGCAAAACCAATTATTTATGCGACATCGCTCTCTTTGTATGACACACTCCTAGCACATAATGCACTTCGTTATATTTTACAAAATCGCCTCTACCTAAGTAATGAGATTAAGAAGAGACAAGCAATCGTGTATGAGGAGTTAGGTATAGCTGTAGATGGTTTAATTGTACCAGTTCTTATAAATGACAATAAAAAAGTTATAGAGATAAAAAACATACTCTTTGAAGCGGGGTATTCCATAGGTGCTATAAGACAACCTACAGTTGCTAAAGCAATTGTCCGTTTAATAGCACGATTAGGTGAAGATTGCAGTGAGCTAAGAAATTTGTGCCAAAATTTAGCTAAAATAAACCATGAAAAATTATAAATTCTATTTTTTAGCACTACTTCTTGTTCTTTTTGTAGCCTCTTTAGCATTCAAGTATTTTGATTATGTAGAGAATAAACGCGAGAGTTACCAAGCAGCAGTTTATCACTCTGAAGCACTGAAAATGAAGAAGGGTGTCTTAGAACTTATAGATGCAAAAGAGAGAGCAACAGTAGCTATAGCTTTGAGTTTAGCAAAAGATAGTGCCCTTGAAGCATACATTTTAGCTCAAGATATACCGCTACACTACTACGATAAAATCATTACTTCATACAGAGATAATACACACTATAAAAATATATGGATACAAGTACTCGATAAAGATTTAAATTCACTCTATAGAAGTTGGACAACAAAAAGAAATGACAACCTTTATGATGTAAGAAAAGATTTACAGAGTGCACGTGCTTCTAAAAAAGTTACCGTAGGTATAAGTTCTGGTAAATATGACCTTAGCATGAGTGCTATTGTACCCATTATGTATAAGGGTGAACTTCTTGGTTTGCTTGAAGTGACATCACACTTTAACTCTATTGCAACACAGGTAAAACATTTTAATATTGACTCTATTGTTCTGCTTGATGTCAACGGAACAAAAAAATTAGAAGAGCCCTTTACAAAAACTTTTTTAGACAACCATTATGTAGCTAACCTTAATGCACCAGAGGAGATGTTAGAGTACATAAAAGAGCAGGGTGTTACAAAGTATGTTAAGTCTACAAGCCCTTATGAGGTTGAAAATGGTTACCTAATTACATCTCTTGAGTTACGATGTGTTCATGGAAAAGAGGTTGGAGACTACATTATGTTTAAAAAGCTTTCAGATATTTCAACAACCAGTGTTGAGTTTCTCTTTTTTAAACAATTGACCTTTGGTGTCATTCTTCTTCTACTTGTTATGGGTGTCATTAGTCTTATAATGTTTTACTACATTAGAAAGCAAAAGCTCTACTATAAAGATATTATTGATTCTTCTCACGACATAATTTTAATTAACCAAGAAGAGAGAATTATAGATGTCAATGATGCTTTCTTTCAATACTTTGAAAACTATGACTCTTTACAAGGTTTTAAAAAAGAGCATAACTGTATTTGTGATTTTTTTGAAGATGAAGAGGGGTATTTGCAAGAGAGAGTGGATGGTAAGTACTGGATAGATTATCTTTTAGAAAAAGAACAAAATAGTAGTGTTGTTAAAATTAAAATTGGAGCTAAAGAGTACTACTTCAAAGTGAGTGCTTCAACAATTTTAGAGAGTCATACCCAGTATAGTATAGTCTTTAGTGACATAACACAACAAGAAAACTATAAACACTCTTTGGAAAAACTAACCATAACAGACTCTCTAACAGGTATTGGTAACAGAAGATACTTTGAACAAAAACTCGAAGAGGAGATAGCTCGTGTAAAACGCTATGGAAATAGTCTCTCGCTTATAATGTTTGACATAGACCATTTTAAAAAGGTGAATGATACTTATGGGCATGAGATGGGTGATAATGTTCTTATTGAGTACACAGCACTCATTGCGTCACATTTACGAGCACAAGATGTTTTCTGTAGAGTAGGTGGCGAGGAGTTCATTGTCATTTTACCAAACACAGATGTTGCATCTGCGTATGCGTTAGCAGAGAAGTTACGTAATGCGGTAGAGTGTTTTGCTTACAAAATAGCAATTACTATGAGCTTTGGTGTTGTTGAGTACACAGAAAATGAGACAAGTAATGAGGTGTACATTCGTGTAGATAGAGCTCTTTATGAGGCAAAAAATAGTGGTAGAAATAGAGTGGTAGTTGGATGAAAATTAAAAATTTAGCAATTAATTTAGCAGATAAGAAACTTGTTGATGTAGCGTTTGCTATAGACTCCTCTTTAGCATTAGTAGGAGAGAGTGGTAGTGGCAAGTCTTTAACACTCAAAGCACTTTTAGGTATGCTTCCTGAGAGTATGGAGCTACATGTAGAGATTGAGAGTAGTTTTCAGCTTAGTGTTGGTAAAACTGTAGCACTTGTTCCACAAAACCCTTTTACAGCACTCTCTCCACTTACAAAGATTAGAAAACAGTTTTTTAGTTCCCAAGAGAGAGTCGATGAACTTTTTGATGAACTAGGTTTGAGTCGAGAACTTTTAGAGAGATTTCCACCTGAGCTCTCAGGGGGACAATTGCAGCGAGTGGTTATTGCTATGGCACTAGAGGCAAAACCGAAGTTGCTACTCTTAGATGAACCTACAACAGCTCTCGACCCAGAAACTAGGGTCCTAATTTTAGATTTACTTAAAGCATTACAGATAAAAGAGCAGTTTCTTATGCTCTTTGTAACACATGACATCTCCTCCGCATCCTATTTATGTGAAGATATTTGTGTCATAAAAAATGGAAGAGTCATAGAGAATGGTATAATGTCAAAAATTTTACAAAATCCTCAAGAGGATTACACCAAAACTCTTATAGAAGCGAATTTTGCAAACAGGAATTTTAGAGAATGAAAAAATACATATATAGAACTTTTATTGCATTAGTTATTGTGGGTCTTCTGTCTCCTTTTGCATTAATTGCCTATTTTTTAAATAGTTATGAGTACGATATTTCTAAACTAGTAGAGTATAAACCAGAACTAACAAGTAGAATTTATGACAAAGATGGCAAAAAAATAGCAAATATTTTTCATAAAAAACATCGTTACTATGCATCATTTGATGAGATTCCACCTCGTATTATTGAAGCACTTGTGGCTATTGAAGATACAACATTTTTTGAACATCCTGGTATTAATGTAGATGCTATTTTTCGTGCAGCTATTAAAGTAATACGTGCAGGAAAAGCGGTAGAGGGTGCTAGTACTATTACACAGCAACTTGTGAAAAATGTGCTACTTACAAGAGAAAAAAAGTTAAGTAGAAAGATTAAAGAGGCTATTTATGCCATTAAGGTTGAACGAGCACTTACAAAAGAGCAAATTTTAGAGCGCTACTTAAACGAGATTTATTATGGACATGGTTACTATGGTATTAAGACAGCAGCAGATGGTTATTTTCATAAACGCTTAGAGGACCTTACACTCAAAGAGATGGCTATTTTAGTGGGGCTTCCAAAGGCTCCAAGTACATATGCACCTACAAAAAACTATGAAATTTCTATGGGAAGAGCAAATCGTGTTGTACAAAGAATGCATGTGTTAGGCTGGATAGATGATGCAACTTATGAACGAGCATTGAGCGAAAACCCAGAAGTTTTTGATGACACTTTAACGCAAAACAGAGCACCATTTATAGTTGATGAGATTGCCCGTCGCTTCCGTGATATGAACATTACTGATTTAAAAAGTGGTGGTTATGAAATTTACACAACTGTAGACTTAAGACTTCAAGAAGCAGCTCGTAAATCTTTAGCGTTCGCTTATGAACAAGCACAAAAAAGAATAGTGAAGTACCAAGAAAAAGAGCTAAAAAAACAAGAAGCATTTGACAAAATAGAGAACCCTACAGAAGAGGAGATGTTTCAAGCACAGGATGTAAACGTATCGCAACTTAATGGTGCATTAGTCTCACTTGACTCTGCATCTGGAGATATTTTAGCGCTTGTTGGAAGTGTAGATTACAAAAAGAGTTCATATAATCGTGCGACACAGGGAAAACGCCAACCGGGTTCTGCGTTTAAACCATTTATTTATCAAGTAGCTATTGACTTAGGTTACAGTGGTGCAACTGAGTTAGTTGACATCGCTAAAACATATGAGTATGAAAAAGATGGTGAAGAGATGAAGTGGCGTCCAAAAAATTATGAAAAAAATTATAAGGGGCTTATTACACTTAGAGAAGCACTTATTCACTCAAGAAACCTTGCTACTATCAACCTTGTAAATGACATAGGTCTCAACAACCTCTTAAAGGAGTTGAAAAAGTTTCGTATTAAAAACATACCAAACGATCTCTCTATTTCACTTGGAACAATGTCTATGTCACCTTTAGAGTTAGCAAATCACTACACCTCTTTTTCTAACAAGGGAGTGCATGTAGATACCCACCTTATAGCTTCTATTGAGAAAAATGGTGCACTCATTTATGAGAAGCAAGATAGCTCTTACCGAACTTCCTTAGAGACACAGGCTTACATTATGACAACTATTTTAGAAGATGTTGTTAAACGTGGTACAGCACGTCGTGCAAGAGTGAAGGGTATTGAACTTGCTGCAAAAACAGGTACGACAAATAAAAATGTTGATGGCTGGTTAGCGGGTTACTCACCAACAATTACAACCATAGTGTGGTTTGGGAATGATGACAATACTCCTATGTATAAACGTGAGACAGGTGGGCGTATTGCTGGGCCTGCGTTTAAAAAGTACTATGAGAATGTTCTTCAACTCTACCCTCAAATAGAACGTAAATTTGAGATGCCAGAGGGAATAATAGAAGTAGATATTGGGGGAAGAAAAGAGTACTTTAGTGATATTTCTAAGCCACCTTTAGCAGAGCATTCAAATGATGCACAAGGTGAGTTACTTTGGTAACTAAGGCTTAAAAGCCTTGGTTACTTTAGTCTATTTGAAGATCTTTTAAAAGACCATCTTTAATGTTGTAAATAAAACCATGAATCTTCAGGTCCGCACCGTTGTCAAGTGCATTAATAACTGTTGTAGTATTTAAAACATTTCGAGCCTGCTCTATAACATTAAGCTCACAGAGTCTGTCAAATTTCTGCTCTTGGTCTTGAAGTGCAGCAAGTTCTGTTTCATGAAAACGACTTACATCTTTAATATGACGTAGCCAGTTGTCAATAAGACCATGTTTAGAAGTCTCCATTGAAGCTTTAATTCCACCACAACCATAGTGACCACAAACAATAATATGTTTTACTTTTAACACCTCCACGGCATACTGAATAACGGAGAGTGCATTGAGGTCAGTATGGACAATGACATTGGCAATATTTCTATGTACAAAAACATCTCCAGGTGGTAGGTCTACAATCTGGTTTGCAGGAACACGACTATCGGCACATCCTATCCAGAGAATCTCTGGTTTTTGACGTTTTGAGAGTTTTTCAAAAAACTCTGGATCTGCACTGTTTACCTTTTTAGACCACTTTTTATTGTTCTCAAAAATAGTTGAAATCATGTCCATATATAGTTCCTAGTTTGTAAATGCTCTGTTTATTGCACAAAACATTGCTTTGATTGATGCAATAGTAATATCGTTATCTGCACCAACACCAAAACAAGAGAGTGTCTCTTTTGTTTGAATTTCTATGTAGGCTATAGCTTTTGCACTACTCTGTCCACCACAAGAGTGTTCAGAGTAAGAGTTAATCATAAAGTTATTTTTATAGTCTTTCATAAGAGCATTTTTACATGCGTCTATAGGACCATTACCTTCACCTTCTCTCTGTATCTCTTTACCTTCATACTTGTATGTAAGAAGACATTTAGAGACCTTGTTTTGAGATGATACCGTAAAATTTACTAACGATATATGCTCAGGCATTTCAAAATAGGTTTTTTTGAAAATATTGAGTATTTCTTGACTACTGAGTACTCTGCCCTCTTTATCTGTCACAGCCTGTACTATTTTTCCAATTTCAGGATGCATAGCTTTTGGAAGTTGGTAACCATACTCTTTTTCAAGAATGTAAGCTACACCACCTTTCCCAGATTGTGAGTTAATGCGAATAACAGACTCATAAGTACGCCCAACATCAGCAGGATCTATAGGAAGGTATGGAACTTCCCAGAGTTCATCCTCTTTGTTTTTTTGGTAAGCAAGGCCTTTGTTAATAGCATCTTGGTGGGAACCACTAAACGCAGTGTAGACAAGTTCACCTACATAAGGGTGTCTTACATGAGTTTCAATCTCTGTACATCTTTCAACAACATCTAAAACTTCGTCAATGTTGCTAAAGTCAAGATGGGAGTCAATACCCTGTGTTGTAAGGTTGAGTGCAAGAGTAATAATGTCTACATTTCCTGTGCGCTCTCCATTACTTAAAAGTGTTCCTTCAACTCTATCTGCACCAGCTAAAAGAGCAAGCTCTGTTGCTGCAACAGAAGTACCTCTGTCATTATGTGTATGAGTTGAGATGATGACGTTCTCTCTATTGTCTAAATGTCTTGACATCCACTCAATTTGATCTGCATAGATGTTTGGTGTAGCCATCTCTACTGTAGCAGGAAGGTTAATAATGACCTTTCTATCTGCAGAAATACCCCAACAAGCAGTCACTTCATTTGAAATACGAGCTGCAAAGTCTAACTCAGTACCAGTAAAACTCTCTGGAGAGTACTCTAAGAAAATGGCACCATCGTGAAGCTTTTCATACTTTTTCACAAGCTCAACACCCTCTAGAGCAAGAGCAATAATCTCTTCTTGTGTCTTTCTAAAAACAATTTTTCTCTGTGCAACTGATGTTGAGTTGTAAAGGTGTACTGTTGCCTTCTTTACTCCACGGAGCGCTTCAAAAGTTTTAGCAATTAAATGCTCACGTGCTTGGACAAGAACCTGTACTGTTACATCATCAGGAATAAGGTTGTCATCAACCAAGCGACGTAGAAAGTCAAATTCGACTTTAGAAGCAGATGGAAAACCTACCTCAATTTCTTTAAATCCAAGTTTGAGTAAGAGTGCAAAAAGTTCAAGTTTTTTCTCCATGCTCATAGGGTTAACAAGTGCTTGATTTCCGTCACGTAAATCTACACTACACCATTTTGGGGCATGAGTAATTATGTTGTCTGGCCAAGTACGATTTGGCAAATCTATTTTAGGATAAGGTTTATACTTTCCTTGAGGAATTTGATTCATAATGAATCCTTTTAAACTTGAAATTTAATAACACACTCTTACATCTGTTATTAGTAAGCGAATTATAGCAAATTAATCATCATTTAGATGGATTTTAAGTAAAAAAATGTACTATTGCATTGTAGTACAAATAGATTAATAACAAAGGTTATATCATGTTAAAAAACATATCAATTAAAACGAAGCTCTTCGCTATGACGGGGGTTTTTGTCCTAGCTTTACTTATTGTCTCTGGAAAATCAATTGTAGACGATATGAAAAAATACTCTTCTTTAAAGACTTTGGAATATGGTGTTGAATTTTCAGTAGGTATTTCAAATGTTATTCATGAAACACAAAAAGAGAGGGGTGCAGTTGCTAAATACTTGAGTAACAAAACTGCAAGCTCTCGTAGTAAACTTGTCGAGCAGCGAGAGATTACAAATGTACAAGTACAAAAATACAAAGAGATGGTGAACCTTGACGAATTAAAATTAATCAGTCCTGCTATGGAGTTTAGTGTTAGTAAAGTAATGAATGAATTACAGAAACTCAACGACATTAGAAGTCAAATAGATAATAATTCGATTGCTGTTGATGATGCTATTAAATACTTTACAAACTTAAACTCTCTGCTTGTTACAAGCATTATTGAAGTTTCTAAAGTTTCACAATCCCCACAAGTTACAAAAGAGTTAGTTGCTTACTCTAACTTTTTACTTGCTAAAGAGAAACGTGGTATTGAGAGAGCAATTGGTGTTGGTGCTCTTAGCTCTGGGACATTTGCTCCTGGAAAACAGATTACATTTAACAATTTACTCTCTGCACAACAGAGTTTTTTAGAGAACTTTAGACAGTTTACAACAGCAAAGTCATATAGATACTATAAAGAGACTCTCAAAGGGCCTTATGTTGATGAACTGAACAGAATTAGAAATGTTTTAGTTTACTCTAATAAAAAGAAACTTATTGTTTCTAAAATGAAAGAGGTTGTTGGGTATGGTGGTTTTATTCATAACTTTAAAAACTATGTTATCCGTGGAAATCCTAAGTATGCAACACGTGTAAATAAAAATTACCATGAACTTATGGATCTTATAAAAGAGTATGAAAATCTTAACAATGTCTCTTCAACTGAGAGACAACTCTTAGAGAACATAAAAATTGTATTTAACAAATACCACAATGGTTTAGATGCTATTGTTGCAGCAACAGAAGCTGGTAAACATGTAAGAGAGCTTGATAAAATTGTTAAAGTAAATGATGGTCCAGCTATTAAAGCACTTAACAAACTTAGTAATAACTTCTTTGCAGATACAACAGCTGAAAAATGGTACCAAATTATTACAGGAAATATTAACCTTTTAAGAAAGGTTGACATTCATTTAGCACAAGAGCTTAAGGGAACAATTCAGAGTCAAATTTCTACTGTACATACAGCACTTCTTACAATGATTATTGGAAATAGTGTTCTTATAATTGTAATGCTTATTATCGCGTTTGTTATTATCTCTGGTATTAAAAATTCACTGAATAAGTTCCAGGTTGGTCTTTTAAGATTCTTTAGTTACTTAAATAAAGAGAGTTCAAGTATTAGCAACATAGATGTTATGAGTAACGATGAAATTGGAGCTATGGCAAAAGTTGTGAATGATAATATTCATAACACGAAAGAGCTTCTTGAGCAAGATAAAATTGTTATTGACCAAGTAAAAGAGGCAGCTACACTTGTAAAAGAGGGTTATATTAACCAAGTAATTAATGTAACAACACCAAATAAAGAGCTTAATGAACTTAAAGATGTATTTAATGACATGCTTGCAAATATCTCTAAAATGGTCTCTTCAGATCTTAACAAAACGGAAGAGGCTCTAGAGAACTTTAAACATCTAGACTTTACATATAGAATTGAAAATCCAGATGGAGAGATTGCTGAGGGTCTGAACCAGTTAGCAGAAGTTATTAGTAATATTCTTAGAAAAAATCAAGAGAATGAGGTTTTAC
>Ga0256843_1002655_pt1 | contig 12906 bp, 11 predicted proteins | sample AlvinellametaG_FD_191572 | JGI IMG/M metagenome (GOLD analysis project Ga0256843, IMG submission 191572) | Pompeii worm associated microbial communities from hydrothermal vent at the East Pacific Rise, Pacific Ocean - Alvinella | ecosystem: Host-associated > Annelida > Integument > Unclassified ... | reverse complement strand
CGAAGCCAAGGCAAAAGGTGACGAGGAGGGTATGGAAATGGACGAGGATTATATCCGCGCTCTTCAATACGGTATGCCTCCGACGGCTGGTGAAGGTATAGGTATAGATAGGCTTGTTATGTTGCTGACGAATTCACATTCTATTAAAGATGTGATTTTGTTTCCTACGATGAAACCGAAAAAAGAGATAAAAAACGAAGACGACGTAAAATAAAGGAGTAAAAATGAGTTTAAGAGATTACGATATAGACGTATATTCGATTTTGGAAAAAGAGTTAAAAAGACAAACCGACCATCTTGAGATGATTGCAAGCGAAAACTTTACGCTTCCGGAAGTTATGGAAGCTATGGGAAGCGTATTTACCAATAAATATGCCGAAGGATATCCTAATAAAAGATATTACGGAGGTTGCGAGTATGCTGATTTAATCGAACAGCTCGCGATAGATAGAGCAAAAGAGCTTTTCGGGTGCGAATATGCTAACGTCCAGCCGCATTCCGGTAGCCAAGCCAACGGAGCGGTTTACGTTGCGTTGCTTAAACCGTTGGATAAACTTTTGGGTATGGATTTAAGTAACGGAGGACATCTAACCCACGGTGCGAAAGTTAATTTTTCCGGAAAACATTACCACAGTTTTTCTTACGGGATAGACGAAAAAACCGGAAGAATAGATTATGACAGAGTTAGAGATATAGCAAAAATCACAAAACCTAAAATGATAGTTTGCGGTGCGAGCGCATATCCAAGAGAAATAGATTTCGCCAAATTTAAAGAAATAGCCGACGAAGTCGGAGCGGTTTTGATGGCTGACGTAGCTCATATTGCGGGGCTTGTCGTAGCCTCAGAACACCCAAATCCGTTTCCTCACTGCGACGTAGTAACCACAACTACCCATAAAACCTTAAGAGGACCAAGAGGCGGGTTGATATTAACAAACAATGAAGAATACGCAAAAAAAATCAACAGCGCCATTTTCCCTGGAATTCAAGGCGGACCGTTGGTGCACGTAATTGCGGCAAAAGCCGTAGGATTTAAAATGAATTTGCAAGAGAGCTGGAAAACATATGCTAAACAAGTAAAAGCAAACGCAAAAGTGTTAGCCGACGTATTGTTGCAAAGAGGATACGATATCGTTAGCGGCGGGACCGATAACCATTTGGTATTGGTTAGTTTTCTTAATAAAGAGTTTAGCGGGAAAGAGGCTGAAGAGGCATTGGGACGTGCCGGTATTACGGTCAATAAAAATACCGTCCCGGGTGAAAAAAGAAGTCCGTTTGTAACAAGCGGTATTAGAATAGGTAGTCCGGCTTTAACGGCAAGAGGTATGAAAGAAGATGAATTTGAATTAATAGCTACGAGAATTGCCGACGTATTGGACGATATTTACAATTTGGAATTGCAAGAAAAAGTAGCCGGGGAACTTAAAGATCTCGCAAGCAAATTCGTAATTTACGACAGACCGACATATTAAAAAGTCGGGCTTATAGCCCGCAAAAGGAGATGTTTTGGCATATAACGTCGATATTTCGCTAATTAAAATGAATAAAAACTACTACTTCGAATATAAAGGAAGTATAGTTAATAAAATCGTCTATAAAGGTAGGACTTTCTTTGATAAATACGAAAAAGTAGACAAACCTATCACGTTTCAAGTAATGAGAGACCATGCCGAAAGAAAAAAAATAATAGCGCACGATTTAATCAATAGACAAAGAAATATTGTAGAAAATATCGTATTTGATTATAACGGACGAGACCCGGAGAGATTTTGGAATAGGGCTTCTCTTTTGTTGAGGGAAGAAGGGTTTTTGAATTTTACGGCTTACAATTCGAAAACACCCGGACATTTACATCTTTATATTCATAAGGGTCATACCACTTTACCGGAAGCGATACAGCTTGCCAAATCGCTTTCTTTAAAACTGGCTACCAAACTGCCTAAACAGTGGAGGGTGTTTCCTACCGATGATTTGCCGAGTGAATTTAATATCTTAAATTTGCCGTATGAATTGTTTAAAAAAGAAAGAGGCGCTACGTGGGCAAGGCATATGTAGCTTAAAAGGAGAAAATTATGCAACCGAATAAAGAGGATATTTTGAATCTAAACAACGATAACAACAATAAAATGAAAAAGCCGCTTATATACGGTGCGATTGCTTTTTTGGTATTTATCATAGGAGTATTGGGATATGGAATATTATCCAATAGTAAAAAAGACGAAAACGTAGTTTTGCCGCCGCAAATCAAACAAACCGACAATAAAAGCGACGACGCTATGTTTAAAGAGGTACCTATCCAAAACGACCAGCAAACAAACGACGGCGGATTGGCTACTAAACTGTTGGACGAAAAACCAAAACCCACCCAAACAGTCTCTACGAAAAAAGAGAGTCCTAAAATTACCGTTAAACCTAAGAAAAGCGTAACAAAAACGAATCCTGTCGGGAAAAAAGAATATTATATCCAAGTTGCGGCGTTAATGAAATATAAAAAACCGAATAAAAAGTTTTTGGAATTAATTAAAAAAGAAGGATATCACTATAGATTTTACAGCACTTATTACATCAAAAACGGCAAAAAAATAGAAGTAACGAAAATACTAATCGGTCCGTATGACGAACAGACTGCAAGAAAGCTGTTACCGAAAGTAAAAGAAAACATTACACAAAACGCGTTTATTTTTAAGGTTAAATAATGGTTTGGGATAAATTTTTGGTTGACGAATTTTCTCCTATTGCTATTTATAATCAAGTCAAAAATCTTTTTAAAAACGAAAAGATTTTTCTTTTCGAAAGTGTGATAAATAATAGTGACGGCAATTATTCTTTTATATTCATCGGCGAAAAAGAGAGAGTAAAATATCAAAACGAAAAGACCTATCATTTCGACGGTAAAGAAGAAAAAATAATAGACCAGGACGCTTTTAGTTTTTTAAAAGAGTATTATAAAAAAATTGACGTCGACAAATATAAAAAACTTTCTCACGAATTAAAAATAGGCTTTGTAGACGGCTTTGTGGGATATATCGGATATGATTTGGTAAAAGTTTTCGAACCCGTATTAAAAAAAAGCATGGAATCGTTAAAAGACGAGACGCAAATTCCGGATTTATATATGATAAGACCCAAAATAGTTCTTGGATATTCGCATAAATCCTCCATCTTAACCGCAATAATCAACGAAGAGGAATATTATGATAGATTATATACCATACGAGACGTTATAAATTCATCTTATAAACACGAACCGTTAAAAAAAGTTCGGATATTGCAAAAACCTCAATTTGTTTTTTCAAAAGAAGAGTTTTTTGCAATGGTTCGTAACGCCAAAAAACATATACAAGCCGGGGATATTTTCCAAATAGTATTATCCAATAGATTAAAGGTAAAAGCAGAAGTCGATAAGTTTTCGTTTTATCGCAAACTCAGAAGTAAAAACCCTTCTCCTTATCTTTTTTTTATAGATGTAGAGGATTTTGCTATTATAGGTAGCTCGCCCGAGGTGATGGTGCGTTTGACGGAAGATAGAATTTTATTAAGACCGATAGCTGGGACGAGAAAAAGAGGAGACACCCTCAAAAAAGACCTCGAGCTCGAACAAGACATGTTAAACGATCCAAAAGAAGTAGCAGAGCATATTATGCTTGTGGATTTAGGAAGAAACGACGTAGGAAGAGTTGCAAAAGCAGGAAGCGTCAAAGTTGAAGAGTTAATGAGGGTAGAGCGTTATTCTCACGTTATGCATTTAGTCAGCGATGTAGTGGGGATTCTTGATAATCGATACGATATGTTTGATTTGTTTAAAGCGACTTTTACCGCCGGGACCATGAGCGGCGCACCGAAAATTAAAGCTATGGAATTAATCGCCAAATACGAAAAACTAAAAAGAGGATTTTATGCCGGGAGTGTCGGATATTTCGGATTTGACGGCAATATGGATACGGCAATTACGATTCGTAGCGCTTTGGTAAAAGGAGACGAAATAATTTTCCAAGCCGGAGCGGGGGTAGTAGCCGATTCTAAAGAAGAGCTTGAATACAAAGAAGTAAATAATAAATTGGGCGCGCTGGTGGCTACCTTAGATGAATTATAAAGGAACGTAATGGGGGTTGTGAAAAGTTATATAGGAAGAAAAGCGTATTTAAGACCTCAAGGCTTTTTGGACGCTTCAAATGCGGCATATATTATTACTCCTCAAGATATCAAAAATTTTCAAGCAAGAAAAATCAAATACGTCAGTATAGATTTTGCAAAAATAATTAGTGCTAATATTAACGGTATTAAGTTTTTAAACGACGTGTTTGAAAGTTTATACAAACAAGAGATTGAGTGTTCGTTTTTTAACGTAAATAAAAGTGTTTATGACCTATCATTGAAATTGACAAATAGATTTTTTAATATTTACGAATCGGAAGAGGTAGAAAGAGTCTTTACGGGTGATGAATTGATAAACAAAGATATCTATCTTTGCTGTATAGATAACGACGAAAATAGAAATTTAATAATCTACCATTTGGTTAAAAAAGGGTATTTTCCCGTTACCATTAACAGTGAAAAAGAAGTCAAAAACCCTTCTAACGCCATCGTTATCAAAGATAGTATAGTTTCTAAATTTTCAAATAGAATCAGCGCCGTTATTAAGCATGATATCGTATATTTTTATTTTGACGGTTTTTTGGATACGTCGGTTTCCAAAAAATTCGATATCGAATATTTTAGGAGATGTTTAAGTATCGGTTTTAAGGTTTTTGTTTTTAATATGGCTCATGTAAAAGGCATGAATATCCATGCTATAAGTTTTCTCTCCAAGCTGGGAGTGGAAAGTGCCGAATACGGTGCGTTAATGGCTGTTGTCGGATTAAACGCCAAATACGTCCAGCCGAAAATGTTAACCGATTTGGAGGTGGTGGGATACCTCTTTTTCCCGGACGAAGAGACGCTAATGGCTTCAAAAGAGCTTGAAGAAGCCAAAAAACACGCTGGGTCGATATATAAAAAACATAAAAAAATAACCAAAGAACTCGTCCAAATCCTACCATACTTCGTAAATTCTACGATTAGTTCGGTTGAAATGATGACGGGCATAGAAGCAAGAAAGGAAAAACCCGAATTAACCGACATTCAACTTGACATCGAACATACCTATATCGCGAGCAGTTTAGGGTTTTACGGAGATATAGACGGAATGCTCGTATTGATATTTAGCGAAAAATTAACTCAACGAATTTCCAAAATTTTACTTGGAGAGATGGCTAAAACGCAAGAAGAGTTACAAGATATAGTAGCGGAATTCGCTAATATTATCGTCGGTAATACCAAAACCGAATTTGCCAAGCATGATATAGAAATTAATCTCACTTTACCTAAAGTATTTGAAGACATAGACGACCTTAAGGCTCTTGTGGCTGAAAAAAAAGCGATAGAAGTTAAATTCTTTTTTGAAGATGACGAATTTTATTTTTATTTAACGAGATAAGGAGAAAAATGTATTTAATATTCGGTAATCCTATCGACCATTCAAAATCTCCGCTTATGTATAATTATTATTTTAAAAAATCCGGTATTAACGAATGCTACGGAAGATATTTGCTAACAAATGGGGCAGAGATTATAAATAAATTCAAAGAATTAAACATTAAAGGCGCTAACGTTACCGTCCCACATAAAGAAAACGCTTATAAATTATGCGATGAAATAAGAGGTGTCGCTACAGAGATTGGTGCTGTAAATACTCTTGTAAAAGAGGGAGATAAGATTGTTGGTTATAATACCGACGCACCCGGCTTTTTGGAAGCTATAAAAGAGTTTGATTATAAAAACCCCCTTATAATCGGAGCGGGAGGCACTGCTAAAGCGTTGAGTGCGGTGTTGGATAATATAACGGTAATAAACAGGTCTGCTAAAAGGCTTGAATATTTTAAAAACAAATCAATCGACGCTTTTACTTGGGAAGAGTTGGAAAGATTTGATTTTGATTTGATTATAAATACAACTTCGGCGGGACTTGCGGATAATTCGTTGCCTATGCCAAATGAGATGCTTGATAAACTTTTTGCTAACGCATCATATGCCGTTGACGTAATTTACGGTAAAAAAACCCCTTTTTTAAAAGAAGCCGAAAAATACAAACTAAAAACAAAAAACGGTCTTGATATGCTTGTATATCAAGGTGTGCTGGCTATGGAGCTTTTTTTGGGGAAAAAGCTTGATAGAAAAAAGACGGCGGAAATTTATTTTGAGATATTAAGGTGAATTTTCGTCTCTTAATTCTACCTCTGCCCCTAAGCCTTTAAATTTTTCTATTAATTTTTCATATCCTCTAAAAAGATGATATATTCTATGGACGTTAGTTTCGCCTTTGGCTATCAATCCGGCAAGGACTAACGCCGAAGAGGCTCTTAAATCTGTAGCCATTACATCTGCACCTATCAAAGGGGTCGGTCCGTAAACGGTTGCCGTTTTACTTTGGATTTTGATGTCGGCTCCGAGTCTATTTAATTCGGGGACGTGCATAAATCTGTTTTCAAACAATCTCTCTTCAATAATACTCACTCCGTTTGCTTGCGTGGCAATTGCCATAAATTGAGCTTGCATATCGGTGGGGAATCCCGGATATTCGGTTGTTGAAATATGAATTGGTTTTATTTCTTTTGCAGGAGAGATTGTTATTTCGTTTTCTTTTGCCTCAAGGGTAAAACCCATTTGAGAAAACTTAACAAGTATACTTTCAAGATGGGAAGGAATCACGTCTTTTACGGTTATTTGCGAATTGGTAATGGCTCCCGCCGCCAAATATGTCCCGGCTTCGATTCTATCCGGGATTATTGTTTGGTCTGGTATGTTTAGAAGCTCAGAGTCGCTTCCTTTTATAACTATTTCGTTCGAGCCTATACCGTTAATTTCTATGCCCGCACTTTTTAAGGTTTCGCATAGCTGTATAACTTCGGGCTCTTTTGCGGCGTTTATTATGCGTGTTTTGCCTTTTGCCAATGCCGCCGCCATGATAATGTTTTCACTTCCGGTAACGGTTATTTTGTCAAATATTATATCGGCGCCTTTTAATCTTCCCTTTGCGTGAATGTATCCGCCTTCAATTTTTATTTCTGCTCCCATGGCTTCAAGCGCTTTTAAATGTAAGTCTACGGGTCTTGCACCTATGGCGCACCCGCCGGGAAGTGAAACTTTGCATTCTCCAAACCTTGCAAGAAGCGGTCCTAAAACCAAAATGGAAGCCCGCATGGTTTTTACGATTTCGTATACGGCGGTGGTATTGTCGATGTCGGAAGTGTTTATTTTGAGGTTGTTGTGTTTAAATTCATACTCAGCACCTAAAAGATTAAACAACTTTAAAAGCGTTTTGACGTCTGCAACTTCCGGGACGTTTGAGAAATTTACCTCGTTTTTAGCCAAAATGGTCGATGCTATCATTGGAAGCGCCGAATTTTTGGCACCGCTTATGGAAACTTCGCCTTTAAGCGAGGGAGAGTGTTTGATATTTAAATATTTATACATTTTCGAAACTTTTTAGCAGTTTTATTTCCTCAGCCCAAATGCTTGGGTCTATCGTTTCTAAAACAAGCGGAATATCGTCTATTCTTTCATCTTGCATTATAAATTTAAACGCCTCAAGACCTATTTCTCCCTCTCCGAGACTATGGTGTCTGTCGACTCTGCTTGCGAGTTTGGCTTTGCTGTCGTTTATATGCATTCCCTTTAAGTATTTAAAGCCGATAATTTCATCAAATGTCTGCATTGTTTTTTCATAAGCGCTTTTTGTGCGGATATCGTATCCAGCGGCAAAAATATGTGCGGTATCTATACATACACCAATTCTGCTTTTATCTTCAACCGAATCGATAATATAGGCTAAATGCTCGAATTTATAACCCAAATTGCTTCCCTGTCCCGCCGTTGTTTCTATTACGAAAACGCAGCTTTCCGTTTCTTTAATCGCTTTATTTACGTTTTGGCTTATTAATTCAAGACACTCTTCTTCGGAAATTTTTCTTAAATGGCTCCCCGGGTGGAAATTTAGATACATTAATCCCAGCTCTTCGACTCTTTTCGCTTCGTCTATAAAGGCTTCGAGGGACTTTTTTCGATTTTCTTCTTGATGATGCCCCAGATTTATCAAATAACTGTCGTGAGGAAGGACGCTTTTGCGGCTAAAACCAAACGAATTCATAAATTCTTTAAATTTATCCACGTTTTTTTTCTCAAGAGGTTTTGCTTTCCATTGTCTTTGGTTTTTTGTAAAGAGCGCAAAACCGCTCGCTTCTATTTCTGCGGCGTTTTTGACGGCGTTCTCAACGCCTCCTGCCGCACTGACATGAGCTCCGATATATTTCATCACTCCCCTTTACACCAATTTAACCCATTTTAAAACGCCTTGAGGGTTTGCCAAAAGATGTATATGGGTATGAAACACTTCTTGTCCGGCGCCTTTTCCGTTGTTGGTTATCAATCTATAGTCGCTAATATTCAATTTTTTTGCCGTTTGTTTGATAAATTCCGCCATTTCCGGCATTAATTCCACGGGAGTAGATTCGAAATTTTCGTAGTGGGATTTAGGTATTATCAGCACGTGCACCGGTGCGGAGGGGTTTATATCGTAAAATGCCAAAAATTTATCGTTTTCCAAAACTTTATTCGAAGGTATTTCGCCTTTTACTATTTTACAGAATATACAATCCATTCTCTTCTCCTTATATTGCGGTATTCAAAACCTTTTTTTTCGGGTTTTTTTTTGGTAGTATTATACCTAAAAAAACAAAAAGGAAAGTTTTGGTGGATTTGTCTGAAATCAATAAAGTCCTCAATCTGGAGGATTTGGAAAAAATAAGAATAAAACTTTTGGGTAAAAACGGAATAATAACTCAACAATTTAAAAACTTGAAAAACTTGGCTCCGGAAAAGAAAAAAGAAAGCGCTAAAGAACTAAACGCGCTTAAAGAAAAAGCCTTGGAGCTAATACAAAGAAAAAAAACAGAACTCGAAGAGAAACTTCTTGAAGAAAAACTGAAACTTGAAAAAATAGACGTTACGGGTTTTATCCCTAAAACAAGCGGTGCTATTCACCCGATAACTGCTACAATGAATAAAATTATAGATTTTTTTACGAAGTTAAACTTTTCGGTTGAAACCGGACCGTTGGTTGAAGACGATTTTCACAATTTTGAGGCGTTAAACCTTCCTAAATACCACCCGGCAAGAGATATGCAAGATACGTTTTATTTTAAAGATTCGCATCTGCTAAGAACGCACACCTCTCCGGTGCAAATTCGAACAATGCTAAAACAAAAACCTCCTATTAGAATGATTAGCCCCGGGGCGGTGTTTAGACGCGATTACGACTTGACGCATACCCCTATGTTTCATCAAGTCGAAGGTTTGGTTGTCGACGAAAAGGATAAGGTAGGTTTTTCAAATTTAAAATTTATCTTAGAAACCTTTTTGGTTCATATGTTCGGAGACGTGCAGGTTAGATTTAGACCTTCTTTTTTTCCTTTTACCGAACCGAGTGCCGAAGTGGATATCAGCTGTATATTTTGTAAAGGCGAAGGGTGCAGGGTCTGTTCGCAAACGGGCTGGCTTGAAGTATTGGGTTGCGGCGTAGTAGACCCTAACGTCTTTAAAGCCGTCGGTTATGAAGATGTCAGCGGCTACGCTTTTGGACTTGGAGTTGAAAGATTTGCTATGCTTATTCATAAAATAAACGATTTGAGAAGTATGTATGAGGGAGATATTAGATTAATGGAGCAGTTTAAATGATAGTTACGAGAAAATGGCTGGAGGAATTTATAAATTTAGAGGGAATTTCTACACAAGAGATAATTAAAACGTTAAATAAAATAGGACAGGAAGTTGAAGGTTACGTTAAATACGAAGTGCCTCAAGAGGTAGTGGTAGGTAAAGTAGTAAAATGCGAAAAACACCCTAACGCAGATAAATTAAACCTTTGCGAAGTTGACGTGGGCGAAGAAGTGTTGCAAATCGTTTGCGGCGCATCTAATGTCAGAAACGACTTATACGTAGCCGTTGCCAAAATAGGAGCCGTATTACCGGGGGATTTTAAAATCAAAAAAGCAAAATTAAGAGGTGTAGAATCATACGGTATGATTTGTTCGGCTAAAGAGTTGGGCTTTCCGGAAATAAGCGACGGAATATTAGAACTCGACTCTTCCTTGGGGGAATTAAAAATAGGAGAATATGTCGGCAAATATCTAAACGACGAGGTAATAGAGCTTGGAATTACCGCAAATAGAGGAGACTGTTTTAGTATTTACGGTATAGCAAGGGAACTTAGCGCCGGATTTAATATCGATTTGAAAAATTTAGAATATAAATTCGAAGAATTACAAGAGGGAATAGGAAGACTCGTAAATATAACCAAAAGCGAAATTAAAAACTCCTCTCATCTATTAAAGGCTATCAGCGGGACAATTAGGTCTAACCTTAAAATAAAACTTAGACTCGCTATGTGCGATATTCAAAGCGTTAATTGCTGTGATAAGCTGATTAAATACTCCATGCATGCTACGGGAGTGTTGCTTGTGGTGAGCGAAATCGGCAACGTCTCATTTTCGAACGATCAAGGAGTCGATATCTATTCCACAAAAGATGGTAAATATTTAGTGGGAATAAGAAACGAAATAAAACCCGAAATTAGCTCCACGTATTTAATAAACGCAAATTACATCGACCCTCAATACGTTAGCGAAATCGTATATAAACACAATCTTAAAAGTGATGATTATTTCTTTAGAGCGAGTCGCGGAAGCGAGCCTAATTTGGAATTCGGGGCAAACTATTTTATTAAAGAAGCGAATCTTCCGGTTTATTCCGGAAATATAGATTTGATTAACGAAATACCTCAAAGATACATTAATCTAAACGTAGATAAAATCAACGCAATTATCGGAGAAGAGATAGATGAAAAAGTAATGGTCGATTTGCTTAAAAAACTTAAATTCGAAGTCGAGGTCTTAAGTGAAGGAAATATAAAAGTAAAAGTCCCTCCGTTTAGAAGCGATATCAAAAACATTCAAGACGTAGCAGAAGAGGTGCTAAGAATCTACGGTATAGATAAAATCGCGTCAAAACCGTTGATGTTTAAAGAAGAAAACAGAATAAACGAAAATATGAAGTTTTTGGATTTTATAAACGAATTGAAACTAAAAGCCGTTAGTCAAGGATTTTACGAAACATTGCATTTTGTATTCGACGATAAAGAAAGATTGCAAAAATACGGATTTAGCGTCATTGACGACCATCTCGATTTATTAAATCCTATCGTTAAAGAGTTGGATACGTTAAGGACTACTCTTTTATTGCAACTACTTGAAGATGTCGCGAGAAACAAAGCCAACGGCTATAAAAGAATCTATCTCTTCGGAGTAGGTAGCGTTTATAATAAAAAACGTGAAGAAGTTCAAAAAGCGGCTTTTGTAATTAACGGATACGAAGATTATGAAAATCCGCAAAATCACGGCAAACCGCAAATGGTTTCTTTTAAAACGATAGTGGATAAAGTTTCTCAGATTATCGGTGAATTCGAACTTGTCCAAAACGATTTTTATCCTATAGCCCACCCGTATCAAAGCGCCAAAATAGTTAAAGATTCTATGAATATAGGAGTTATAGCGAAACTTCACCCAAAAATCGCCAAAGATTTCGATATTGATGACACCTATTTTGCGGAAATAGATTTAAGCAAACTCAAAAACGAGAAGAAAACAGCAAAAGATATTAATAAATTCCCTAAAGTTACGAGAGATTTGAGCTTGGTTGTCGATAAAGACAAAACGTATAAAGAAATATTTGAAATAATCGATGCGCTTGATATAAAATATTTGAGAGATTTTTATCCTATCGATATTTATGACCTGGGTGAAAAAAACTCATTAACGCTTAGATTCGTAATTCAAGGTGATAAAACCTTAACAGACGAAGAAATAAATGCTATAATGGAAAAAATATTAAAAGCCTTAAACGAAAAAGGAATAACGCTTAGATGATACTTGAAGTTATAAGAGGTAGGAAATTTGAAGAAGAATTTACGGTAGATGCGGATAAATCGATATCTCATAGATGTGCCATTTTTTCTCTTTTGACAAGTGGCGTAAATGAAATAAGAAATTATCTAAGAGCCGAAGATACGCTTAATTCGCTAACAATCGCGAAAGCTTTAGGTGCAAAAATAGAAGACGAGGGTGAAGTTATTAGAATATATCCAGGCAACATAACCGAACCTTCCGATGTCCTATACTGCGGAAACAGCGGGACTACCATTAGGATTTATATGGGCTTATTGGCTGGAGTGAATGGTTTTTTTGTTTTAACGGGCGATAAATATCTAAGAAAACGCCCAATGGCGAGAGTTGCAAATCCTCTGAGGGATATAGGGGCTTTGATAGACGGTAGACAAAACGGGAACTTGGCTCCTTTGGCTATTAGAGGAGGAGGACTAAAACCGTTTAGATACGAAGGTAAAATAGCTTCCGCTCAAGTTAAATCTGCTTTAATTTTAGCAGGATTAAACGCAAAAGGCGAATCTTATTACAAAGAGCCGTTTTTAAGCAGGGACCATACCGAACGAATGCTTAGCGGTATGGGTGCGGATATTAACACGCGTATAAACGAAGATATGAGTTGTGAGGTGGTTATAAAACCTATGACAAAACCTTTAGAGCCGTTAAACATAACTGTCCCAAACGACCCGAGTAGTGCCTTTTTCTTTGCCGTAGCGGCGGCAATTACCAATTCCGTAGCCGTAATTAAAGACGTAACGTTAAATCCTACAAGAATAGAAGCGTATAAAATACTCGAACAAATGGGTGCAAAAATCGAATATCATCTCAAAGAAGATAAATACGAGCCAATCGGAGATATAATCGTCCGGGGCGG
>Ga0256843_1002654_pt1 | contig 12909 bp, 17 predicted proteins | sample AlvinellametaG_FD_191572 | JGI IMG/M metagenome (GOLD analysis project Ga0256843, IMG submission 191572) | Pompeii worm associated microbial communities from hydrothermal vent at the East Pacific Rise, Pacific Ocean - Alvinella | ecosystem: Host-associated > Annelida > Integument > Unclassified ... | reverse complement strand
CTCCATTGATGATTAACAGATCGGCACGACGTAACTTAGCGATAAGGGATGGCTTGGGAGTAATAAAGTGTGGATCATATTTTGGATTTGCCAAAACATTCACCTTCACCTCATCTCCACCAATTCTCTTAGCAACAGCACCTAATGTTGCATATGTTGTATCTACTTGAACCGATGCAAACAAAAATGTTGTTAGCAGTGTTGTTAGTAAAACTATCTTTTTCATTTTCTACTCCTAATACTCATGTGCACCATGTGCACCGGCAGCAATGTTTAAACTTAACATCACCTCATTTATCGTTCTTCTTTCTCCACTAATAACCTTCGTTCTGTCATAAGAGTACGAAAGTCTCAGTCGTGACATTGGAAATGGTTTATACTGCGCCATAACACTATACTTATCAAGATTGCCTGTATCTATTCCATTATAGAGTGTTAAGTCTGTATCATTACGGGTGATTGCATCATAACGAAAGCCTGCCCCATAGTTTCTATCATACTGATATATCAACTCACTATAGAGACCTGCCTGCTTATCTGTTGTCGTACCAAGATCCTTATCTCTTTGTAAAAATTCACTCTGCCAAACAAGTGAAGAGTAACTTCCAAGCTCTTGCCTTAGTGTTAGATCAATGCCATAGACATCAGTAGCATTACTTGTTGTGTTTTTCCCATGGGCATAACTAAGCCCTCCAAGAACAGAGAGATCATCTGTCACATCTACACTTGATTTTACATATCCAACATAGAGATTATTACTATCTCTGTCTCCAAAGCTTCTCTCATTACTCCCTTGTAATGCCTCTGCACCAAACATAAGATAAGTATCTGTCGGTGCTACCCACTGCACTTGAATACCCGGATCACTGATTCCATCAGGACCAAAGAGGGCCTTATAGATAATAGGCTGTGAGTCAAAATACCATGAGTGTTGATGCTTGGAGTTTATACGACCAAAAGAGCTTTTAAACTTTCCTGCTTTTACTCTTAAGTAGTAAGGAAGAGATGTTGTTTGCACATATGCTTCCCCTACTTCAAACTCATTTGGTTGCAGATGAAAGGTCACAAAAGCCTCAAAATAAGGATCCACGACAGAGTGCAGTGTCACCTCAGCATAGTTAAGATTAAATCCTCTGTCTTTATTGAAAGGTAGTGCAGCCTCACCAGGATTGATAAATCCGGGAATTGCAAAGTTTTCATACTCACTGTTTGATAGATCTCTGCCAACTGCTGACATGTTTAAGATAAATGCGATATCGGGTAAGTAAGCATTTTGTGAAAAACTTGCACTTGTGTTGACTACTTTTTCATCTTGCTTTTGACTTAGTTGTTCTTGTTTTTTACTCAAAGCATCAAGCTTTGCTTCTAATTTTTTTGTAATCTCTTTTTGTGCTTGCAGTTCTGCTCGGATAGCATCTATTTCACTATCTGCCATTAAAGATGCACAAGCCACAAGAGATAAACATAGTAGTTTTTTCATTCTCTGTTTCTCCGTTATAAAAATAGTTTTTGTTTAGTTGTTTAGGAGAAAAAAGGAGGTGCTCTTGCGTGAAGGGAATTTTGTAACTTTTTAGTATGAAGTGTCTCTAGTTGCGTGAGGATAGATTCTTTGTAAATATCAAGCTGCGTGAGATAGACAACATCCACAGGAGTATCTGCGTGAGCAATACTTGACTGAATTGTACATATCTGACAATCACTGTGCTGCTTTAGGTCATTGTGATGGTGCATTGCACCCAGAAGTGTTGCAATGACAAAAACAATGCTAAGATATCTTCTAAAAAATCTACGAATCATAATGAAATTTTATCATAATTATGAAGTAGCTAAAAGCTCCTTATAGACAACTCTGTTTTTACCCTGCTTTTTTGCCTCATAGAGTGCTTCATCTGCAGTTTGATAGATCTTCTCAAAATCAAATCCATTGGCATTTTCACAATACACAGCACCTATAGATACAGTACAAATACCAAAAGGCATATTCCCTCTATGTTCAATCGCCAAATTTTGAAGCTTTGAGAAGAACTTTTCTATCTTTCTTTTTGGATTTTTCTCTTCAAAGATAAAAGCACCAAACTCCTCTCCACCTAAACGAACAACAAAATGGTTTTGACTCTCTCCAAATATCTCTCTCTTTAAAGTTGCGATCTTCTTAAGAGCATCATCCCCTTTTAGATGCCCATATATGTCATTATAGAGTTTAAAGTTATCAATATCTGTGATACAAAAAAGAAAACTTTTATGCTCTAAAGCCTTATTCTGTAAAATCTCACTATGTAAAAAGTGTCTGTTATAAAGCTGCGTGAGTGCATCTTTATGCGATATCTTCTCAAGGTGATGTAAAGCTATCATCATCTTCTCATAAGCCTCTTTTCTACTCTTTTCAAACTGATACACAAAAAAAGTAAAAATACTCAAAGCAGTAGTAATGTGAATAAACCCCAAAGTATCTGTATATACCCCTACTCCCCTGTAAGAGTATATAACTATTATAGCTATATAGACAAGAGTAAAAAATGTTCCAACCCTCAAGCCATTAAGCAGATATGCTACTAAAGGAAAAAAGAAGAGCCATACTGCACTAAAGAGAACTTTTTGGATAAAGAAGTAAAAAAGCAGTGAAATTAAAAAAAAGATGATTGTAGAGATATAGAGAAGTACTTTTACATTTTTGTAACGCTTATACTGCATAATAGTAGCGTATGCAAAGAGTGCAAAAGTAAGTTCAATGTAGCCTAGTGTAGTATTGTCTTTGATAAAAAGATTGATAGTACCAAAAAGTACAAGGACAAAGATCATACCAAGGTTTGAGATAATTGCAAGATTTACTGCATTGTAAGCACCATTTTTTATATTAAACCCAAAATCAAATAGACTCTTTACTTCAAACATAAATATACTCTACTCCCAGAGTGTCAGATATATGTCAGATAGGTCTAAAAATTGTACTTAATTGTGTAAATCGTTCCTGCTTGATAATCCTGGTAACCTAGTTTATTGTTTGCGTAACGGTACTGTAGACCGACTGTAAAGATTTTGTTGATATGCATCCATAAACTTATGGCTCCATTTAATCCCCAGCTCTCACCATCACCAACACTCTCCCCACTACTGTTGAGATAGAACTCTTTATGGCGACCAAACTCTATTTCGTTCCATTGAAAGAGTGTAAACTTATAAGAAAACATTGAAAAATCATAATTAAAAAGCCATCCTGTCATATAGCCGTTTAAGCCTTTGTAGTAACTGTCATACGTATGATGTACTCCAAGAAAAGGACGAAACCAAAGTCCAAAGTCTGTATCTAATTTATAGGCAAATCCTATAATGAAATCATTTACGTAGTATGATCCACTATTGAGTGCAAAATCTTGAAAATGGAGCTTAAAATTTTTATAAAGAGAAACATCAAGATCTCCAAAAGCAGAAAAACGCAAATCTCTTTGAGAATCTTCCTTATACTCATGTGTTGGATTTTCGATATTTAAAAAAGTGTACAAATCAACACCCTGCCAACCGGCACCGCCCTCAACTCCAAAGTAACTGTAGTCACCTTTATTTGTATCTGCTTCTGCTTGGTTGTTCCAGTCAAAGTAGTTTACATTAACATTTGCAAACCAATAGTTTGGAGAGAGAGAACTGTTTGTATCACTTTGTGCAGCTAAGAGTGAACTGCCTAAACAAAAAAGTAAAAAAAATCTATACACTCTCACGAACCTTTCAAGATGTAAGTAAATATATTTTGCCCTGCTTCATAGTGTAAACTATAGCTAATATTATACTTTTTACAAATATTTTTTACCATATTTAGCCCAAGACCAAGACCTCTTTTAGACTCATCTTCTCTATAGTTTTTCTCAAAAACACGTTCTTGGTCAACTATCTCTTTCCCAAAGCTTTTAAAAACTAACACAATGCTATCTCCCTCTTTTGTTAGTATGCTTGTTATTACACTGTTTGGTTCTGCATACTTAATGGCATTGGATATATTATTATCTATAAGACGTTCCAACTCTATTTGATTTATATTAAAAAAGATTTCATCATCAAACTTGGTCTCAAGCGTTTTAAAATTAACTTTCGCTAGTGTCTCAAAAAAACGTACTCGCTCCTGTAGCGCTTTAGATATATCTACTAGGCTTGGTTTATAGTCGATAGTATCTGATGAAATTGTGTAAGAGAGATCTTCATAAGAGTTGGTGAGCATATTTATAGAGGCATTTATCTGATCTATAAAATTGAGTGATTTTTGCTCTTTATCTTGACGTTTTATCATCTCGGAATTCATCATGATATTTGTCAATGGTGTTCGTATCTGATGAACAGTATCTGCAATAAAACGTTTATTCTCTTCTAAAAGCACTCTGTTACTCAGTATCTCTCTGTTTAATGAATGTAGTAGAGAGTTATACTCCTTTGCAATAATGGCAAGTTCATCATTTTGAGTAAGCAGTTTAGAATCATCTACCTCTTTTTTATCGTGAATACTACTCAAAATCGTCTCTATAGGCTTGGTAAAATAGTGGTTTATCATAAAATAGATAAGTGATAAAAAGAGTAGCGCTAAAATAACAGAGAGATAAAAGATATTTTGATAGTGATACAGTGCTGCTACTTTTGATGCTATATCTATCTTTACTTGCAAAACAAGGTTATCATACCCTGTCTTTTTGTACATATTATGATCAAACACCACTGTAGTTACAAAAGCATAATTCTCCCTATACTCTACAATCATTTTTTTAGAACGATAAGCACTTAATATCTCATCATAACTCTTTAAACCATGGGGAACATGTTTCATCTGTTTATAAAAAGCGCTTTTTGTAAGATTTTTCTTCTCTAAGAATGGGTAGTAGTCATACCCTTGTTCTTTATTAATAATAGCATAGAGTTTTATACTTTGCGAGTTCATAAGATTTTTCTGCACAAGTGTTTGGAAACTGTTATATACACTTCTATCACTAAACCCAAGTTCAAGATAATTGTTTTTTGAGAAATAGGAGTATGTGTAAAGCTTATACTCCATATTGAGTGCATCTGTGGAGACAAAATCAGCAACATATATAAGATTTTTGTCTCTTGTTACTCTATCTAAAAACTCTTTTGCATCTTTTATAACACTAAGATTAAACCCCAGGTCTTTTGCGAATGTTGTCTTATAAATAACATAGTTTTTGTCTATAAGATAGATATCTATTTTGATATCTTGGAGATGAAACTCACGCTGCAGAAGGAAGGCAAGCTTTTGTAGGTCCATATTTGGATCTTTTAGCAGTAAATCTCTTGCTCTTTGATGGATGGAGTAAAAAAGCTTTTTCTTTTGTTCAAATTTTGCATAAGCCTCGGTATAAGAGTTGATAAACTGCTCTTTGTAAAACTCGACTTTCTCTTGAATGTACTCCTCAAGATCTCTACTGTAATGTGCTTTATAACTTTGGTAGGTAAAGAAGATAAAAGAGAGAACAATGGCAGTAAAAAAGAGCTGAAAGAGATAGATCTTATGTTTGAGTTTCAAATCGGTACCCTATGCCAACATCTGCCACAATAAAATTCTCCTGACCTTTAAAATATTTTCTCAACTCACTGATAAGTTGACGCAGTGGATAATGCTCTCGAATCTCATTTTCCCAAACATACGCACATATAGCATCAATACTCACAGTATGGTTACAGTTTTGTAAAAGAATACGCAACAATTTTTTCTCTTTCTTTCGCAACTTTACCACAGCATCATCAATCATCAATTCTTCATATTCCATATCATACGTTATATTTGGCGCAATCTTTATCAACTCTTTTTCTTTCTTTTGTAAAAGATTGTTAATACGAATCTCCAACTCTTCTAAGAAGAAAGGCTTTTTAATATACTCATCACATCCATTGTTAAATGCCTCTTGAAAATTCGATAGCTCCATCGATGCTGTAATCATTACAACTGGAGTAGTAAGATCTTTTTGACGAATATACCTCACTAATTCCAAACCACTAATATTTGGAATGTTGATATCTATAATGTAGAGATTGAATTCTTCTTTATCTATAGCATCAAGTGCCAATTCACCATCAAAAAGAGAGAGCACACTGTAATTGATCGAGTCTAAAAAACCACTGATAGTTGTATTTAACTGGATATCATCTTCTACGAGTAAAACTTTCATGTGCTGCCATTATATCAAGTATCTATTTTGTTGTCCAAAAGATTTTTTATCTGCGTAATAAAGTGAGTATTACGCTTCCACCAGGCATTAATATCTTCAGAACACATACCATAGTCAAGTATTGTACGTATCTGTGCTAACAGATCTTCAATCTCAGGATGTATCTCTTTTAAATATCTATAGTTCGCACTTATGCGCTCTTCTAACTGCATCAATTGTATCATCATAAAAAGATTATAGTGCTAAAATGTAAGATGGATGTCAGATAATGATAACTTTATGACAAGCTCTATCAAACTAAATATAATAAATGGGTGGTTAACTTATCAGTTCTAAACACTGCTTTTTAAACTTTGATGTGTCACTACATCTTCGAGTGCACCTGTAATACTACCGGCATTCGCAATAATCTCTTCAATATAGTCAATTTTTTCAACTATAAGATGGACTTTTACTATGGACTCTTTAGACATATATAGCTCTATCTATAATAAACTTTTTGGCAGTTTTTCCCATTCCAGTACTATCAGCAAGATCTACTTTTGTACCAAGTGCAGAACTAAGTTCTTTTTCTATCTCACAAATACGTTCTATAGCTCCAAATCCATAACGTGCTGCAAACTCAGGAGTAGCTTCTATCAAAATATCTATATCACTCTTCTCATCAGCTTCACCACGAGAGTAAGAGCCAAAAAGTGCCTTTATCATAAAACCCTCTTTTTGGTACTTTGTTTTAACACTGCTAAGATAGTTAAATATTTGTTCTTTTTTCATAAGAGTATTATATCATCGTACACACTCAGGAAAAACTTCATATTCAATCTCTCTTCCATATGCTAAAATACACTTAAAACAATAAAAGGAACCAAATGAGATTTTTACTCATCATAATGATTCTAACATCCGTACATGCTTTTGATATTAGCGGAATATGGAAATTATCTAGTGCTGTAAAACATCGTCCTTTTACATTTTGTGCACTTGTTACTTATGGACTAACAATCAAATTCAATACAGATGAAACTATCAGTATAATAAAAAAGCAGAAAACAAATATTACTGAAACAAAAAGAAAATATAAACTTAAAGCATATGATTTAAATGTATTTTTAGACAACGAACAGATGGGTATGCTACCAAATTTTTTCCTGCATCATTCATCAACGAATCAAACGTTTAAACTACATCACCTAAGTGAGAACTGTTACCTTGCTGTAGATCAAAAAAATAAAAATAATAGATTCAAAATGTGTAAAAAGTATTAAAGCTTTTAACTCATATTTAAAATATGCAAACTAATATATGATTAAATTTATAAGGATATTAGGTGTTTTAGTGATGGACAGCGTGGGAATAAAAGTATTCTCAATATAGGCTTATACTTAGTATTATTTATAAATTAACCCCTAAAATATTTTCTATTTAAAAGGTAAAATGATTATTTTAGATATATTTACTACTTGAATGGGTGCTGATGTTATATCTTATTAAACCAAACTATAAATAGTCAATAATCTTTCAAAAAGTATTTGTAAAATCTTAGTTATAATTTCATTTTAGTAAAGGAAATATATTTGGGTAGTAAGAATAGAATTTTATTGGGTGTTTTGACAGATATCATTTTGTATCACTTTCGCAATACTTTACTTAAAAAAGAGCTCTACATCACAAAGTTGAAAGTCAAAAAAATCACAAATAAACATCCTGAAATTGCTTATTTTATAACACAACATAAATTTCAAACTATCATAGACAATACTATTGCAAGGTGTGATTATAATCAAGAGGGTATTTATAACCTACTTGCCAAAGTAGATGAAAAATATATTCTTTACTCTCTATCAATCAATAATTTTTACTTAGAGGGTGGTACACTTTTTTATACTAGCAAACGGCAGTTGAAAAAATGTTCACAATCAATCAAGTTTTTTAATAAAAAGTATGAAGAAGATTTTAAGAAGTTTATAGAAAGCTAAGAGGCGGGAGGACTCGCCCCGCATCTCTCTTACACCGATACTGCCCCGCATTACTGCCAAAGGGTGTAAGGCTTATGGATGTCCATGTTTCCACCTCTCTTAGCTTACATAGTGTAATTATACTACTTTTTTATCAATTCTCAAAACTTGAATACTCTCACTTGAGACTTTCTCAAAAAAACAAAGCATATACTCATAGAGGAAAAACTATCTTCATTTTTTCAACTTCACAGTTTTTATCGCCAAAAAGGGAGCAAGCTAATATTTCTAAACAAAGAAATACTACTCATCATCACAATCGTTATTATCAATGATTGAATTAAAATAAGTATTATAATTTCTAATTAAAATGGTATCGATTTTTAAGTACTGTGAATGGCTATCTTGTATCTAGAAATTTAGTTTAAATTACTATTAAGTAAGTGCCAAGCAAGTTCAAGATAAGATATATCAAAACAATCACCTATAAGTGAGTACTTGGAGATATTATGTGTAAAAAATATATAGGTGTTGACTTAGGTGCTTGGTATAATAAAAAGAATAAAACAAGCATTGTAATACTCAAAGAAAAAGCAAATAGATTAGAGATAGAAAAAATCATTTCGAAAGAAACTAATTTAAAAACTTTAAAAAAAGAGACTAATAAAGAAATCCTTAATTATGAAGAAAAGAATAGATTACTTGTAGAATATTTATTGGAACAAAACAATTCAAAGCAAATAATCATAGCAATTGATGCACCATTCGCTATTCCTGCAAGATTAAAAGGTATAGAGGAAAAACCTTACAAACTAGACAAAAAATATCAACATTTACAACAACTAAAAAATCCTTATTTATTTGATAATTCTGCAAGATTTGTAATGAATACAACAAAACAAACTGTACTAGCACCTTGTGCTACACTTGTTGGTGCTTTAACCAGTAGAATGAAACATATTATTGATAATTATAAAGAAAAATTAAATATTGTGCATGAACCAGTAATAATTGAAAAATATAAAAAGTTAACTGTAGAAGTATTTCCAACAGCAACACTTTATCAACTAATCAAAAATAAAACTCATAATAATCAGTATACATATCTTAAAGCATATAATAAAGATCAAAAAGAAGCTAATAGTTTTACAAAATTAATATCCTATAAAAATACAAATTGGAATAAAAATACAAAGGAAAGAATGATGGCTTTATGTAAGCCATTTATTAAAAACTTAGCAGAAAAATATGATGAAATTCAGTCTGATGATGATTATGATGCACTAATCTGTGCCCTTACAGCTTATTTTATAGGAAAGGAAGATGGTTATCTAAAACCTGACCAACCAAAATTATTCACAAATAGTTTTATTTATATACCTAAGATAAAATAAAGAAAATAAGACGAACAGAATTATCATTGTCTTTTTTGATTTTAATATAACACTTTTACTATATTTGATATTGGCTAATCAGCTACTTCCAGTAGACTATAAGTGGAGGGAAACCATTCAAAACAACTCTTATTAATTATATTAAAATATTTTAGAATGGGTCCAAAAAAATTTCTTAAATTTATGGAGATTAATTATGAAAATAGGTTTATTTTGGATATATGATAATCAAATTTTTCCAGTTTTTCAGGACTTAAACGATATAACAGAAATTGATGGATTTAAAGATAGTGATTTATCTCATTATCAAATATGGGATTTTATAAAAACACAGCATAAGAAATTTTATCTTTATGAATACGAAAATATACCAAGAGGACGTGTTGTATATGATATTAAAAATGATATCTTTATTATTTACTGTAATATGACAATTTTACAAGATGATAATTCCAAAGAGTTAATTATCAGTGCTTTTATACTATCTAATAAGAAGTATATTTTTAAAGAAGATGAGCATTATAAAATTGTGTAATATATCATACATTGAAATATAGCACTTAAAAATATTACTTAAAGTTACTGAGACGAAATTTTAGACACTCTCATCTAACGCCTCTAATCATCTTCAATATACTGAGCTAAACTTTTAAATACTCTGCTATTTTCTTCTATATTTTTAATTATTCCATTTTTAAACGTTATATCCAAATATGCAAGATTTATCATGTTTTCACCATCGATACTTACCTTTTCTTTATTTACTTCAAATCGCAACAAACAATCAATTGGTAAAAATATCTTTTTATCTTCCTTGAAAAGTGATTCTTCTTTAAATCGATAATTCAAAAAATAAAGCTGATTATGTTCAATTGCATAAGAGTATGAGCAAATCTTCCATGGAGCCGATATAAACCCTTGGAATTTTTGTTGTTTAAACTTTTTTATTCGCTCTTGGATTTCATCTGTTACACCACAATTCATAAGATTACATCCTGCATCTTTTAAAAGATTATACCCTTTATCCTTATATAAAACTGTTCCATAAACTGTATCAAATACTGGTATGCTCATACCTAACCTCCTGTAAAAAGTACAAATCTCCATCTTTAACATATTCTGTAGTTTTCTTACAAACATTACTTCTTTTATTTGCGAAGGGTTTTATATCCGCATTCTTCAGATACACGAGAAATAATAACTGGTAATTGTGGATGAGATTCATCTATTCTCTTAAATTTCTGATTTTCTGGATGAGAACATCTCACTCCTAATCCAACTCCTATCATTCGACGACAATATTTACAATCTTGACAATCTTTTAAAAGCATTAAACTAACCTTTCTTGAATTTATTTTCTACTAATTGTTAAATTCAATTAGTATTTTTACTCTATACAACTTTACTCAAAAAATTTAACATCTATGCCATATCTTAATAATGTTATCTTTATTTAAAATAAATATAACATAAATTAGTTATAATACGATCCTTCTATTGAGGGGTGTCCGAGTGGTCGAAGGTGCAGACCTGGAACGTCTGTGTGGAGCAATCCACCGAGGGTTCGAATCCCTTCCCCTCAGCCATTAAATTACACAGCTACTATGCTATTATATAGTGTCTTATACTCCTCTTCTACTAGAATTTGCTTTTGAACGATAAGATTTCGCCTTGAAATATGTATCAAAAAGTAACACTTTTAATCAAATTAAAAGAAAATACATTTTTTCTGTTAAAAATATAAGATTAATTTGTATTTCAGATACAAGAGAATAAAATCTTTTAAATTGTAGGATGATAATATGGATTTAAATGACATAAAAACATTAATTGAAATAGCAAAAAATAGAATTGATAAAGGTGTATCTTTTCAGGAAATAAAAGATTTTATAATAAGTCAACATGGTCAAGATATTTTGAATCAAATTGAATCAGAAATACATGAATATTTAAATATAAAAAATCAATATCGAGAAAAAAATAAAGCTTATTGGATGTTAATTAGCAATCCTAAATTATGGGGTGATGGGCATCATAAATTTGAAATCAATGAACTACTTAAAAAATTAGATACTCACGAGGAACTTTGGAGAATCAATGCAAATACTAGTATGCATCTTCAAATGAAGATAGGTCAAAAAGGAATTATAAAAGTTAGTGAAGATACTAGAAGCAGAGAAATGAGAAAAGATAAAGAAGATAATCTTGTACCACTCTTAGAGTCTGGTATATATGGTCTATTTGAAATTGTTGAATATGAAAATAATAATCCGATATGTAAAATTGAAAATGAATATATGGTTAATATTAAAGTATTTGATAACTTTTATAAAGAAGGATTAATTATTCCTAAAGAAGAATCAAAAAAACTTTTAGGTGATAATATTTATAATAGTCTTTCAAGCCGAAAAATAGATCAAAATATTTATAATAATGTTGTGAAATATATTAAAAATAAAAGAAATTAAAAATGGGAAAATTAAGTTTAGAAAAAATTGTAAAAAACTGTTTATATGGAATAAGACAATCATTTAATGACTATTATGAATGGAGTGCGGGAGAATGGCTTTCAAATGCCCCTGAATATCTTTTAACTATTAACATAGCAAAAGAAATTGCTAAAAATAAAGAAAATAAATTTTTAACATTAGAAGATAATGTACGAAATACTTTAGAGGTTGCAAATACTCAAATTAGAGGAAAATTATCAAAAAACATTAGAGAAAATGGAAGAACTGATATTATTATTTGGTGGGCAAAAGGAACTCCAAGAGGTATTATTGAAGTAAAAAATGATGTATGGGGTGTAGCCAAGATTCAAGGTGATGTAAAGAGAATCATCAATATATTACAAAAAAAATCTGATATAGAGTTTGGGATTATAACATTTTTTATAAAAAAATCTTATAAAAATAATTTAATTCAAAATACAGAAAAATTTATTACAGAAAATATTTTTAATAACATAGAAATCCCAAATAATTTAAAGAAAACTCTACAAATGGAATATCTTAGTGAGAAAGATAATTTGGCTGCTTATTCAGTAATCATTCTATTTAAAAAAAATCATAAATAATGTAATTTTCAATATAAAAACATTATAAATGTCATGTATAATAAATATTTATATTATCTATTTAACTGTACTAAAACGCTTCTCTTTTGTATCAAAAACTATATAACCACTATAAGGAACATTGATGCAAAAAGCCTCCTCTAATGAAAGGTCTTGAACTATTGCCATTAAAACACGAATAACGCCTGCGTGAGTCACAACTAAGACTTTATCGACCTTGCGTGAGGGAAGATACTCTAAAAAGAACTCTTTGATACGCTGCACATAGCTCTTGTAATCTTCTCCATCCAAAGCCTCTATCCACTGCTCAAAATTCTTATAGC
>Ga0256843_1002653_pt1 | contig 12913 bp, 10 predicted proteins | sample AlvinellametaG_FD_191572 | JGI IMG/M metagenome (GOLD analysis project Ga0256843, IMG submission 191572) | Pompeii worm associated microbial communities from hydrothermal vent at the East Pacific Rise, Pacific Ocean - Alvinella | ecosystem: Host-associated > Annelida > Integument > Unclassified ... | reverse complement strand
CTTTGTCCGGTGCCTATAGCGAGGGGGTTATACCCGGTCCCATCCCGAACCCGGAAGTCAAGCCCCTCCGCGCTGATAATACTGCGCCCCCCGGGCGTGGGAACGTAGGTCGGTGCCGGGCTGGAGGTTTACTCTCTTTACCCATGTTTTTAATCCCCATTTTCTTCTTTTGTTGTTACAATGCCGCATCTATAACGTGGAGCCAAAATGTCATCTGTTATTGAAAAAATCCGCCGTGAGATCAAAAAAGTTGTCGTCGGCCAGGAGGAGATGGTTGACGGTCTGCTGATCGGCCTGTTGTGTGAGGGGCACATTTTGCTTGAGGGTGTGCCGGGTTTGGCGAAGACCACGACGGTCAATGCCTTGGCTGGCGCTTTGGGACTTGATTTTAAAAGGGTTCAGTTCACGCCTGACCTGTTGCCCAGCGATATCATCGGAGCGGAGATTTATGACCCCAAAAACAACACGTTCCGTATCAAGCACGGGCCGGTTTTTACCAATCTTTTGCTGGCTGACGAGATTAACCGAGCGCCGGCCAAGGTGCAGTCGGCACTCTTGGAGGTGATGCAGGAGCGCCAGGTGACCATTGGCGAGCAGAGTTTCGCGATTCCCCGTCCGTTTCTGGTTTTGGCCACGCAAAACCCCGTGGAGCAGGAGGGGGCATACAATCTGCCGGAAGCGCAGTTGGACCGCTTTATGATGAAGGTGGTTGTCGGCTACAATACCCCCGAAGAGGAGTTGGAGATTGCCCGGCGTGTTTCGACACAGGCCACTCCGGCCGTTGAAGAGGTTGCGTCGGTGGAGGATTTGAACCGGCTCAAAGAGGCGGTGCGGGCCATTCATATGGATCCGGAGGTGGAGCAGTATATAGTAGACCTGGTATTTGCGACCAGAGAGCCGAAGCGTTACGGTCTTGAGAAGCTGGAAAGATGGATCATGTACGGTGCCAGCCCCCGGGCTACCATTGATCTTTTCAAAGCGGTGCGTGCCCACGCCTTTTTGAAGGGGAAAGATTTTGTCTCTCCGGTTGACGTGGCCGTAACGGCCAAGGCGGTTATGCGCCACAGGGTGATTTTAAGCTACGAGGCCGAAGCGGAGGAGATAACGGCCGACGGGGTGATTGAAGAGGTGTTGGATACGGTACCGGCGCCGTAAGGGTAGAAGGGTGCGAAAACAGCTTAAAACCCTGCTGATCAAGACAAGAAGGCAGGTCTTTTCGGAGATGATCGGTAACAATCCGTCTCTTTTCAGAGGGGAGGGGTTTGACTTTTCGGAACTGCGCGAGTACCAACTGGGTGACGATGTGCGCAAGATTGACTGGACCATCAGCGCCAAGCTCCAAAAGCCCTATGTCAAACTCTTTCACGAGGAGCGACAGCTCAATATTGTCTGCGCCTGCGTGATGGGCGGCAGTCTCTACTTTGGGACCCGGCGTATCAAGCAGGAGGTCGTGGTTGAGACGGCGGCGGTGATCGGTTATTCGGCGGTAAAAAACCAGGATCGTTTTATCGGCGTGTCGATTCAGGACGGGCACGTGGAGGTTGAACGGCCGGCCAAACGGCTTACAGCGGTCAACGGCTTTGTGCAAAAGATTGACCAGGCACGGGTCGTGGGGGTAAAAAGCGACTATGTGGCGGGTATGCGCCAACTGTACGGGCGTCTGAAACGCAGAAGTCTGGTTTTTGTGATCGGGGACTTCCTGGCGCCGGCGGATCTTGGGCTTTTGGCTCGTCGCCATGAGGTCATTGCGGTGATTATAAGAGACCGGTTTGAAGAGCGACCCGAGCCGCTGGGCCGGGTGCATCTGGTTGATCCCGAAAGCGGTGAGACATTGCAGACCCAGTTTGGCAAAGAAGCATCAGCGCGCTATAGGGCTGAGCGGATCGCTTTGGATCGCGCGCTCTTTGCCCATCTGCACAAACATCGGATCCGTTTTGTCAAAATCTATACCGACGAAGATCCTTTCGGACGGTTGATTCGGCTCTTTGGGGGGCGGATATGAGCGTGGATGCTCTCCCTTTGCGGGATATCAAACCGCTCCTGCCCATTCCCGATCTCTCTTTTTATATGCTTCTTGGGGTGGGAGTCGCGGCGGTTACAGCTGTGGCGGCGTTATTGGTGTTTGGAACGAAACTGTGGCGGATGTTTCGTAATCAGGACCCAAGGTTTGCATGGCTGGAACGGCTGGAGCGTATGGATATGAACCGTCCCAAAGAGACAGCCTATACCATGAGCCGGTATGGACGCCTGTTGGCCAAAGAGAAGCGGCAAAAGGAGATCATGGCCGAGCTGGAGGCGCGACTCGAGCGTTATAAATATCGCCAGGAAGTGCCGCCGTTGGATGAGGAGACAAAACGCTACATAAAACTTTTCATTGAGATGACACGTGATGCACTTTGAGAACGGATGGATCTTTTATCTGGCCCTTTTTTTTCTGTTTTGCGAGTGGCGTTGCCCGATGCGGGTGGATCTGCTCTACTTTTCCCATATTGGGCGTCTGGCCCGGCAAAAGGGCAGGGCGTGGGATATTGAGATTTTCAAGTGGATTGCCTGGGCGGGGGCGTTGACGGCGTTGGCTTCGCCGGTGACGGTGCGCTATCATCGGCAGACCGAGTATGCCGACAGGGCCTGGGTGGTGGTGGCCGACACGTTGGATACAAAGAGGGGTGAAGAGTTGGCCGGTTGGATACAAAGCCGTGACGGGGAGCGGGTCGGTCTGTTGATCGCGCCGGGACGGAAGGGGCAGATATGTCTGCCGGTGAGTGACCGTTTGGGGTTGACGGCGCTGGTGGCTCTTCAAAGCGAGAAGCATTTGAAAGCAACGGCGCTGACGGCCGAGGCGTTGCTGAGTGCCGTGCGCCTTTTGCGGGGTGTGTCGGCCAGGGAGCGGATGATCGTTTTGTGGGCGGACAAGATAAAAGAGACGAAAACAGTGCCGTTTTCAAGCGCGTTGTCGGCCGTGAGGGAGGCGGGGATTCGACTCTATCTTCTGGGAGGAATTGCCGCCCTGCCCAAAGGTTTGAAGGCGGCGTTTGAGAAGGCGGGTGTGGATCTTTTGGCGTTAAAAGAGGGGTTGCGGGCTTTGACAAAGCGTCAACCGCCGGTGCGTCGCGAGGTCACGGTTGCGCAGACGCGTTACTACTTTCACTACCCGCTTTTTATCGGCGCCATGGCCCTGCTGATCTATCTTTTCCTGATCAATCGGGGGGAGAGCGCATGAAGCTTTTGCATCCGGAGTTTATCTATCTGATGTTGGTGCCCGCCGGATTGCTGGTCTATTTGATTCAGACCAACAAAGATACGCTGGAGCGGATTTTTGAGCCGGAGGTTTTGCAGAGATTGCGAATTTACGGCGACGCTTTGGGACGGCGGGGGCACAACGTGCTGATTTTCGGTGCCTTTTTCTTTATGGCGTTGGCGTTGGCAAGACCCGTGGTGGAGCGCCAAAGCGTGGTGATCTACCCCAAAAGCAACGATGTAGCGGTGGCGGTGGATATGACATCGCCTGTGGTGATGCGAGAGGGACGTAAACGAATAGCGGAGGCGATTGGGCGGCTCAAGAAGAAGACGGAGGTCGGGGTTATAGGGTTTGACGCGCAAGCCTATCTGGCCGTGCCGGTGAGCGCGGATTTGGCGACGGTTGCCGATTTGACGGCAAAGATGGCGCTCTCCCGGCCGCCCAAGAGACCCAAGAGCGTGCTTAACGCCCTGAAAGCCTCCGCCAAACTGCTACCTTCGGGGGGGCGGGTCTGGATGATCGCGGGGGCGTGGGATGCGAAGGATTGGCAAGCGGTGCTTAAAATTGCCCGTCAAAATCGGTTGAAGGTGGCGGTTTGGCAGATGGGTGCAAAAGAGGGCGCGGGGGCCTGGCGGCGTCTGGCCCAAGAGACGGGCGGCGTGTACGCAGACGGTGAGAGTTACGCCCGCTTTTTGCTCTGGTTTGAGCAGAGTGCCGAGCCGGCTGGGAAGATCACCAAGTATACGGAGCTCTTCTACTATCCGCTGGGGCTGGCGGTGTTACTATTGCCGTTGGGGCTCTTTTCGGTGGGGCGGGCCGGGAGAGTGGCGGCGGTGTTGTGGCTGATGTTGGCCGGCGGTGTGCCCGACGCGCGTGCGGGATTGCTCGATTTTTGGACAATACGCCGGGCCGAGGAGGCGTATCGACAGGGCGATTACCGCTTGAGCGCGAAGCTTTTTGAAGCGCTGGCCCAAAAGACTAACCGGGCGGAAGCGTGGCTGAGCCTGGGAGACGCCTACTATAAGCTTGGGGCGTATGCCAAGGCGTGCGAGGCGTATGCCAGGGTCGTGACCACCGACACAAGGCTTGAGAGCGCCAAGCTCTATAACCTGGGCAACTGTTACGCCAAACTGGGCAAGTGGGAGCGGTCTGCCCACTTTTATAGAAAGGTGCTTGCCCTATGGGATGACGCGGATGCCCGTTACAACCTTGCTCTTGTCAAAAAACATTTGCCCCATGCCCTGGATAAAAAGGGGGGTAAAAAGGGCGTATCGGCGCATAAAAAAGTCTCCCAAAATGTGAGAAACCCCCAACCGGCCGAAAGCCCCTGGCTGATCGGTCGCTATGTGTTGCAAAAATAGTTTTAGTCGCAACAGTGCAGGAGGGAGCGTTGGGGATGTTTGTAGAACTTGTAGCCGTCGTAGATCATGGAAAAACCGTAAAGTATCACGGCGACGGAGGCGACGGTTATCATGATGTTGCGCCACCGCCCTTTTTGCATGACGGCGGTAAAAAAACCGAGTGAAAAGAGGGCGGGCAGGGTGCTCAAACCAAAAATAAACATGACCACGGCGCCCCAGAAGGGGCTCATGGTACTGGCGGCGGTGACGGCGAAAAAGTAGACGAACCCGCAGGGCAAAAGGCCGTTGAGCATCCCCAGCAGGTAGAAGCTGAACAAAGAGCCCTCTTCCATCAGGGCCGAAAATGCCCGCCGATACCATGCAAAACGGCCGACGGAGCGCTCGATGAGGGTGAGAAAACGGAGTTTGCCCATCAGGGAGAGGCCGGTGAGGATCATGACGAGGCCGGCGAGCGTAAAGAGCGCGGCGACGGTATAGCCGCTAAAGGTCGCCACACTGCCCAGGTATCCGAAGATGGCGCCCATGACGGTATAGGTGGTGATGCGCCCCAAAGAGTAGAGCAGGTGGGTGGCGGATTGGCGGAGCGTGTGCCACTTTGGATCGACCTTGGAGCCGGTGTAGGCCAGTACGATCCCCCCGCACATCCCAATGCAGTGGCCGAAGCTTCCCAAAAAGGCGATGGTGACGATGGAGAGAAAATTGATGGCTTCCATGGTTATTTCCGCTCCATTTTTTGCTGAAGCGCTTTGGCGTAAGCCCGGTTGGTAAGGTTTTCGCCATTTAACATATGGTTGATAACGACATTCAGTCTAACCGTGTGTTTGGCCCGTTTTTGCAGGGCCGCAAAGCCGTAGCCCATGGGGGTTTGCGCCCATTGGGTATACCAGGCTTGTCGGCCGTTGATCCAGCGCCGGGTATCCAGGGTGTAGACCCAGACCGTCGCGCTTTTTCTGAAGGGTTGGTTGCCAAGCCAGAGCGCCATACAACCGATGTCGTCGAAAAACCAGGTTTTGCCGTTTTTTATAACCACTTCCGCTGAGAATTTTTGGGTTTGTATCGGCATTTTGCACTGAGCACACTGGTATTGGCCCGGTTGAAAGGGGATGACTGCCTGCCTGGTATTTCCGGTGGCGACGACACGGGGATGTTTTGTATGTGAAAGTGAAAAAAAGAGCGTGACCATGGCAAAAATGAGCAAAAGTGTCAAAGCGATTTTTTTCATAAAGGTAAGTGTAGCGTGGTGGTGTTAAAGTTGTGTTAACGAAGAGAAAGGCACTGTAAGAAAAATATGAATTCATGTTGAAAAATATTTTAAGATAGATGTGTTAAAATAATTTTTTGAAATAGTATCATGCAAAAAGGAATGCTTAATGAAATATCGTTTAAGTGTCGCATATGTCGCATTGGTGTTGGCTACATCTTCAAACGCGCTGACGTTGCAAGAAGCGGTCTCTCACGTTATTGACACCAATCCGGTTGTTCAGGAACGGTTGAAAAACTATAACGCCACCCGGGAGGATCTGACAATCGCCAAGAGCGATTGGCTCCCTAAACTGGACTATTACGGCAGTGCCGGTTATGAGTGGGGCGAAAGGGAGATAACCGGTTATCGTTGGCAGGATTATCCGCTTTTTGAAAACTCTTTGATTTTAACCCAAAACCTTTTTGACGGCTGGGGAACGACCCATCGGATCAAGACCCAGGAAGCGAGAGTGTTGGCGGCGGCTTATAAATATGTGGAAGTGGTGCATGATACGGCCTATCGCCTGGTGAACTACTATCTTGAGGTGGTTAAGAACCGTGAGTTGTTAAAAACGGCCGAAGAGAATATTCGGATTAACGAGGATATTTACAATAAGGTCAAAAAACTATATGAAGGCGGTTTGACGACCAAATCGGAGATGGAAAAGGCGGCGGCATCGCTCTCTTTGGCGCGCTCAAATTATGTGGTGCAAAAGAACAATCTGCAAGATGCGTTGATGCAGTTTAAATACTATTACGGGGACGCGGTGAAGCCCGAAGAGCTTGAAGCTCCCTCCTTTGAGGTACCGGTACCGGCCGATTATCGCATCGGCCTTGATTTTGCTATGCAACACAACCCCTCTATCTGGGTGCAACGCTACAATATTCAGGTAGCCAAAGAGGATTATGCCCTGCGCAAGAGCAACTACTATCCCAAGTTTGATCTTCAGGCGCAGGGCGGATGGAACTACAATATCAACGGAGAGAGTTTCGGCCATGAAGATCTCTACCGTGTCGCCGGGGTGATGCGATATAACCTCTTTAACGGATTTGCCGACAAAGCGGCGGTACAGCAGGGAATTAGCAAAGTTCAGCAGGAGGTTGCCCTCAAGAGTGATCTGGAGCGTCAGACGCGGGAGGGGTATGATCTCTCCTGGGCCGCTTATACCCATTTGAAAGAGAAATTGAACTTTTTGAAAAATTATGAGGATCATGCCGCCAGTACACTGCGTCTGTATTCCAAAGAGTATGAGATGGGACGGCGCTCGTTGTTGGATCTGCTTTCGGCGCAAAACGACCTTATTAACGCCAAGTCGCAGATTGTTTCAACCCTTTACGGCTATCTGTTTGCAAAATACCGGATTCTGGATGCCATGGGAACGATGGTACCGACGGTCGTGGGATCGGCGGATGGCTACTTTAAGCGTGTGGGTCTTGGGGGTGAGCAGATGGTTAAAAAAGACTCGCTCCCTCAAGAGGTTTTGGATGAGAATGAACAATTTATTCATGAATTGAATCAAAAAGTTGCCGTTCAGCCCGTTTTGGCTTTTGAGGGTGAAACCGTCAAAGAGGGGGAACCGGTCTCTGTCGATACGCATATGCAGGAGATGCAAATGAGCGCTTTGGACAAGAGCGCTTCCGAAGAAAAAGTGACACGCGTTAGTCGCTCGGCGCAAGAGCTTTTAGCTGACGAAACTTCGGTAAAGAGGGTTGAGACGGAGGGGCCGTATCGTCAGGTTGTGCAACTGCTTATGACCACCAAGCGTCATGCCAAAGCGGCGGAAGCGGTTGCGAGAAAGTGGCGTCGGCGCGGGTGGAACTGTTATGTCAAACCCTCCATTGACGGGGTTCACCTTTATGTACGGTGTCTGCCCAAAGCGGGCGATATGCGCGCGCTGAAAGAGGCGTTGAAAGAGGCGGGTGTGGACTATCTGGTAACGGATGAGAGCCTGGTAGATCTAAAAAACGCCGGCATAGAGTTGGCCGACTAAGCAGATGAGTAACGGGCAATACAGTGACGCGTTATTAGAGGCGCTGGTTCTTTATACCAGGCTCTACCACAAACCCTATTCGGCCGAGGCGCTGATGCACGGCCTGCCGATAGAGGAGGATGACGCCCAGCCTTTCTATTCCAAAAGAGCCCGTGAACTCATGGAAAGAGCGGGGCAGAGGGCGGGCCTGAAAGTCGGGCTTGTCAAAAAAGGGTTAAAAGAGCTCTCTTCACTCTATCTGCCCATGATTTTACTGCTGAAAGGGCGCAAGGCCTGTATTCTGGAGCGCTTTTCCGAAGATGGCACCCATGCCAAGATTATCTTGCCCGAAGCGGGTGAGAGTGAGACATGGGTGGCGTTGGAGGAACTGGAGAAGGAGTATCTTGGATACGGCTATTTGTTAAAACGTCTCTACCGGTACGCGGATCAGGATGAAAAGCGTCTCAGACCCGATTTCGGTCACTGGTTTTGGGGTACGATGCGTCATCTTTTCCCGGTTTATAGGGATGTGATTGTCGCGTCGGTTCTGGTGAATCTTTTTGTTTTGGCCACACCGCTTTTTACCCGTACCGTCTACAACCGCGTTATTCCCAATCAGGCGATTGAGACACTGTGGTATTTTGCCGTCGGGGTGGTGATGGTTTATGTATTGGATCTTTTTCTGAAATTTACCCGCACCTACTTTCTTGAAATGGCCGCGAGAAAGTCGGATGTGATTATGTCTTCGGTAATTTTTGAAAAGGTTCTGGATATGCGCTTGGAACACCGTCCCGCCTCCATCGGGTCGTTTGCCAGCAATTTGAAAGATTTTGACGCCATCCGCTCCTTTTTGACGTCAGCCACGTTAACCTCGCTTATTGATATTCCTTTTGCGGTTATTTTTCTGGTGGTGATCTGGTACCTTGGCGGTCCCATTGTTTTGGTTCCGCTTGTAACCATCTTGTTGATTCTGGGCTATGCCTGGTTGATTCGCAAACCGCTCTATAGAAAGATTGAGCAGACCCATCAGGCGGCGGCGCAAAAGAACGGTATTTTGATTGAGGCTTTGCATAATCTTGAAACCATAAAAAGTCTCGGTGCGGCCAGTCGGATTCAGTGGCGATGGGAAGAGGCGGTGGGCGAAATGGCCCAAAAGAGTCTCAAAGCCCGTTTAATGACGGCCACCCTGCCGGTGATTACCTCTTTTTTGGTGCAGTTTAACACGGTGGCGGTGGTCGTGGCCGGTGTCTATTTGATTCAAAGCGGCCGAATGACCATGGGGGATCTGATCGCGGTGGTGATTTTGGTTTCGCGTACGGTGGCGCCGATGGGACAGGCGGCATCGTTGATTACCAACTACGAGGATGTCAAATCGGTTTACAAAGTCTTGGATGAGATTGTCAACCGCCCCGTGGAGAGGCCGTTGGCAAAATCGTTTGTGCAAACCCCCGGCTTTTCGGGCAAGATTGCGCTCAAAAACGTAACGTTTACCTATCCGGGAGAGGAACGTCCGGCGCTTAAAGATGTCAGTTTGGCGATTCGACCGGGGGAAAAAGTGGGCATTATAGGCCGTATCGGTTCGGGTAAATCGACGCTGTTAAAATTGATGATGCATCTGTATGAGCCCCAGGAGGGGGCGATCTTGATGGATGATATTGATATTCGCCAGATTGATCCGGCCGATTTGCGCGCCCATATCGCCTATGTGGATCAACATGTGCGCTTTTTTCGGGGGACAATCAAAGAGAACCTGAAATTCGGCGACAGGTATGTAGATGACGAAACCATGATTGCCGCGGCCAAGGCGGCGGGTGTGCATACGTTTGTGCTTCAGCATCCCAAAGGGTATGAGTGGGTGATAGGTGAGCAGGGTGCCGGACTTTCGGGCGGGCAACGTCAGAGTGTGGCCATCGCCAGGGCGTTGATACGCCAGGCGCCTATGGTTTTGATGGATGAGCCGACCAATGCGATGGATCAGCAGAGTGAAGCGGAGATCATTAAGACTTTCAAAGAGCTTTTTAAGGGGAAAACCGTACTGCTCTCTACCCAAAAATCGGCGCTTTTGGAGGTGGTGGACAGGGTGATTGTGATGCACGAGGGGCGAATTTTGTTGGACGGCCCCAAAGAAGAGGTACTCCAAAAGCTAAAAGGTCGCAAACGTGTTTAAAAAACGTGCCGTTGTAGATGAGAGAGAGCTGGAGTATCTAGAGAGCCTCAGTGCGGCGGTTTTGCACAAGCATCCACTGCGGTCCAGGGTGATGCTCTATTTTTGGCTGGCGGCGGTGTTGCTCTTTTTGGTGTGGGCTTCGGTGGCAAAGGTGGATGAGATTGTACGGGCCCAGGGGCGTATTGTCCCTTCGGGGGAGAACAAGGTTATTCAAAATCTTGAGGGCGGTATTGTCGAGGAGATTTTGGTCAGAGAGGGGCAGAGTGTTCGGCGCGGTGAGGTTTTATTGAAAATCAAAAATGTCAAATCCGCTTCCGATCTGGCCGGTTATGTCAGCCGGTATAACGAATTGCAGGCCAAGGCGGTAAGGTTGAGGGCGGAGTCGGAAAACAAAACGTTGCGCTTTGATGCGGCGTTTACCCGTGCCCATCCGGCTTTGGTGGCGAGAGAAAAACGGCTCTATGCCGCCAACCGGCGGCGCCTGGCGGCCAATGTGGCCGCGTTGGAAGAGCAGATGCGCCAAAAGCGAGAAGAGCTGAATGAGGCGCGGGGGCGCTTAAAAAACCTTAAACGCAGTTATGCCCTGATTGAAGAAGAGATCCGCATGAGTGAGCCGATGGTTAAAGAGGGGGTGAAATCACGGGTTGATTTTTTAAAGCTTCAACGTGATGCCAACGGTATCTTGACCGATATAGACGCGGTAAAAAGCTCCATTCCCCGTTATCAGGCCGCTATCAAAGAGATGAAAAACAAGATTGCGGAAGCCCGTTTGTCGTTTCGTTCCAAAGCCGGTAGCGAGTTAAACGACGTGATCGGTGAAATGGAGCGGGTGCGGGAGAAGATTAAAGCTTTTAAGGATTCGGTCAATCGTACCTTGGTGCGTTCGCCGGTGGACGGGGTGATTAAACAGCTATATGTCAATACCATTGGCGGGGTGGTGCGTCCCGGTATGGATTTGGTAGAGATTGTGCCGGTGAATAAAACCCTCATTGCCGAAGTAAAGGTGCGGCCCAAAGATATTGCTTTTATCTACCCGGGGCAGGATGCGTTGGTGAAGTTGACAGCTTATGATTTTACCATTTACGGCGGCTTGAAGGGCAAAGTGATAGGGATTAGCCCCGATACGGTAACGGACAAGAAAGAAAGAACCTACTATATTGTCCGGATCGAGACGCAGGAGGGTGGTTTGAAAGCGGACGGTAAAGTGTTAAAAGTGATTCCGGGGATGGTGGTTGGTGCCGATATCATTACAGGTAAGCGCACCATTTTGGATTACCTGATCCGACCCATATTGCATAGCAAAGACTATATTTTTACGGAGCGTTAAATGAATTTAAAAAGAACGTAGCTTTTGTAAATGAATGGATATAGGTGCTTGGTTTGAAGGTATAATAATATGGAAGAAAGGTGGATATCATGAAAATTATCGGTTATGTTAAAACTGTCAAGGGAGAGTATTTTGCCAAAGGTGTTGACGGTGAACTTCGTCGTCTGCATACCGATGACCCGATCTATGCGGGCGATAGGGTCTTTTGTCTTCAAGACAATCCCAACGCCAAATTGATAGTCGGGCTAACCACCGAGTCCAGAAGTTTGGAAATTGATAGCCAAACACCGATGCTTTTTAATGAGTCGGCGTCGGGAATCAGCGATATTCAAGCCTCCATGCTTAATGAAACCGATATTTTGGCGGCATTAAGACATATGGTATATCAGCAAAGGGGAATGAACCTCTTTGATTTTGATCAAACAGATAACGCCAATGAGGGTGATGCCGGTAAAGAGACCTATTCTTATAGTAGTACCGCGTCAAATCAGATATCGTCAGGTACTTCGGTAACGGTAGAATCGACTATTTCTGTTGATCACTTCATAACAGAAAGAGGCACGACTGCCAATGTGGAAGCCTCTTTGCGGGAAACGGACGTGCCTTCGCATGAAGTTGCACCGATGCAAACAGAGAGTGTCTTTATACCTGAAACGACCGAGCAGGAAGAGGGTCCGGTTGTCGTTCCTCCTATTGTAGAATCGCCTATAGTTGAAACTCCTGTAATAGAATCGCCTGTTGAACCCGCAATACCGGTTGGTTTGGAGGAGCCTGCCGTTGTTGCCCATATCTCTTTAGAAGGGGATCCTGTAGTAGAAGAGGGGCAGAGTGCCCGATATACCGTTTCAGTAGATGTTCCCCCCGCCAGCGATCTGAGCGTAGATGTGAGCTACAGCTACGAGAGCGCCAGTAGCGGGGATGTAGTGACCGGTACGGCTGGCGTCACCATTCCAGCAGGCAGTACGAGCACAAGCTTTAGCGTCGATGCCGTCGATGACGCGTATGCCGAGGGGGATGAAGTCTATGAGGTGAAAATCTCCAATCCCCAGGGCGGCGGCTTTGAGAATGTGACGATCGATAACGACACCGTGGCCACCACCATTCAAGACGGTAGCAGTGAGCCTGATGGGGGAACGGGTGAGGCCGATACGGCGACCGTGACCCTGGCGGGTGATGCGAGTGTGGCCGAGGGTGCGAGTGCGGGTTATAGCGTCAGTGTCGATCAAACGCCCGCTGAGGATCTGAGCGTAGATGTGAGCTACAGCTACGAGAGCGCCAGTAGCGGGGATGTAGTGACCGGTACGGCTGGCGTCACCATTCCAGCAGGCAGTACGAGCACAAGCTTTAGCGTCGATGCCGTCGATGACGCGTATGCCGAGGGGGATGAAGTCTATGAGGTGAAAATCTCCAATCCCCAGGGCGGCGGCTTTGAGAATGTGACGATCGATAACGACACCGTGGCCACCACCATTCAAGACGGTAGCAGTGAGCCTGATGGGGGAACGGGTGAGGCCGATACGGCGACCGTGACCCTGGCGGGTGATGCGAGTGTGGCCGAGGGTGCGAGTGCGGGTTATAGCGTCAGTGTCGATCAAACGCCCGCTGAGG
>Ga0256843_1002652_pt1 | contig 12918 bp, 12 predicted proteins | sample AlvinellametaG_FD_191572 | JGI IMG/M metagenome (GOLD analysis project Ga0256843, IMG submission 191572) | Pompeii worm associated microbial communities from hydrothermal vent at the East Pacific Rise, Pacific Ocean - Alvinella | ecosystem: Host-associated > Annelida > Integument > Unclassified ... | reverse complement strand
TAGCAAACGAAGTTGTAGGTAAAAGTAGTGTATCTTTGTAGTCCATCTCTGCCTCAAATCTATTAAATAAAGTTGTGGATTATATCTTTTATCTGTTTAAAAGCTTATAAAAGTGTTATAATAACTCCAATCAAATCTCTAAAAAAGGCTCTCAAAGCTCATGAAACTACATCTTATATTTATTGGAAATAAGTTTATCTATAATGCACCACTTAAAGAGTATATTTTACGTAATATTGAAAAAGATGTAACTTTTATAGACTTTATAAGCTATCTCAAAGAGAGTGACAATTCACTTTTTTTATATCTTGAAGAGGTTCTCAATAAAGATGATAAAGTATTGATCGTCACAGCAGCACAACACTTCTCAACTGTTGGGAAAGTAATATGTACGATCACGGGAGATAATCAGGTACTAAAAGAGGGGATGCTGATTCCTCAAAAAGCAACACTTTTTGAGGAGCGTTCTTATCTTTTGGAGTATAAAAGTGCCATCATAAATGTCATGAGTATGGAAGAGGGTGAAGAGCTGCCTCAAATTCTTTTACAGTCTATAGATACAAAAGCAACGATTCATGTCTTTGATGAACAAAAAGAGGACCTTATCAGTATATTGACACCTTTGGCACAAACATATGAAGTGACATTCGGGGTGACTAGTTATGTTGATGGATGGCTTCGTGTTGATATTACCTCAAAGCGTTATGGAGATATATCAAAGTTTATTCATGCTGCAAAGAATCTTTTACCTAGAAAGCTTATAGCTTCTGCAAATATTATAGAGTATATTATAGAGAGACTAGCAATTCTTGGGAAAAAAGTAACATTTGCTGAGAGTTGTACTGGGGGTCTACTTGCATACTATTTTACAAAACATAATGGAGCTTCAAAAATACTTGATGGCTCTTTAGTTACATACTCAAATGCATTAAAAGAGAATTGGCTTGCTGTAAGCCATGAAATTTTAGAAAATTTTGGTGCAGTGAGTACAGAAGTTGTTGCAGAGATGAGTGAAGGTGCACTTAATGTCAGTGAAGCAGATTATGCACTCTCTATTAGTGGTATAGCTGGTGATACTGGAGGAACTGAGCTAAAACCTGTTGGAACTGTTTATATTGGAGTAAGAAGTAAAGAGGGCCATATTGAGCGGCACTGTTATTTCAATGGAGATAGAAATTATGTACAGCATCAGAGTGCTATTATGGCCATAAAAATGCTGCTTTTAATAGATAAAGAGACTTTTTTTTAAATTTGTTAAGATTTTTCTTGACATTCAAAAAGTATTTGTCTATAATTTCGGCCTCTTAACAAAGAGAAACAAAAATGTCTCGTTAGCTCAGCTGGTAGAGCACGTCACTTTTAATGATGTGGCCGATGGTTCGAATCCATCACGGGACACCATTTTTAAACTAAATATGCGGTGGTAGTTCAGTTGGTTAGAATACCTGCCTGTCACGCAGGGGGTCGCGAGTTCGAGTCTCGTCCACCGCGCCATTTTTTAGTTTAGATGGGCGCTTAGCTCAGTTGGTAGAGCGCTACCCTTACAAGGTAGATGTCACTGGTTCGAGTCCAGTAGTGCCCACCATATGTTTTAATAACCTTGTTATTGAAGAAAGTGACCCTTTCGTCTAGTGGCCAAGGACACTATCACTTCATGGTAGTAACAGAGGTTCAAATCCTTTAGGGGTCGCCATTTTTGGTGTTAGTTTTTTCCCATTTTAGATGGGCGCTTAGCTCAGTTGGTAGAGCGCTACCCTTACAAGGTAGATGTCACTGGTTCGAGTCCAGTAGTGCCCACCATATTTTGTTTATTTGCACAGAAGCTTTCAGCTCACATAGTTTACTATGCTTCGCTAAAACCTTTTGCACAACTAAATTAAAATAAACTTATTATATACGCGGTGGTAGTTCAGTTGGTTAGAATACCTGCCTGTCACGCAGGGGGTCGCGAGTTCGAGTCTCGTCCACCGCGCCACTTCTTTTTGATTATCTGCACTTAATTTTTCAACTCACATACTAGAGTATGATTCGTTAAAAACTTAAGTATAGCTAACTCGAAAATAAGCCTTTCATTAGGTTTATTTCTTACAATATTTGCCGACATAGCTCAGTTGGCTAGAGCAGCTGATTTGTAATCAGCAGGCCCGGGGTTCAAATCCTCGTGTCGGCACCACTTTTAGACAATTTCATTTAAAATGTTTTCATCATCGATACGTGTATATGGGTTTTTCTGTATCTCTTTTAAAATTTGAGTTAGTCTGTTAATAACAAGAGTTGGTGTTTGGGATATATCAAAGGTATCAATAGCTATAGCCGAGGTATTGTTATTAAAATAGTTATCAAGTGCTAGAAGAAGATTCTGTGCTGCTTTAAAGGCGTTATTATGATTTGTATGCACAAAGTTTATAAAGTAGTGATGCTCATCAACTTTAAGAAGTAGATCAGATAAGCGAACTATTTTCCCGAGTTTGTCAACAGGTAGTTCTTGTTCATGATATAAAATAGCAAAAGTGGAATCAACCTTATATCTTTTATATGAGTAATACGCTTTATTTATCTCAATCTTAAGTCTATTTTTTATTCTTTCTTCCATATATTCTCCTATAAAAAGCTTTTTGTACCACTTCTATCATATAAATCTTTATATCTAAATGTTATGAGATTTTGCATAATAGCAAAAAGTATCATAAAGTTTAAAAAACTACTTCCTCCATAGCTAAACATTGGTAGTGGGACACCAACAACAGGGGCATATCCTATAGTCATTGAAATATTTACACCCATATAGATAAATATCATAAACGAGATAGCTACAGTTACAACTTTTATATAGTAATCCTTATTAAAAACAGCAAGACTCAAAAGATGTAAGATAAGCATGACATAGATTAAAATTAATCCAAGTGCTCCTAAAAATCCTGTTCTCTCTACAACAAAAGCAAAAATAAAATCACTTGTTGCAATAGGGAGAAATTTCATTTGTGTTTGTGTTGCATTCTTTTTTTCTTTTCCTGTCCAACCACCAGATCCAATGGCAATAATAGATTGTTGTACATGATAGGAAGGCTTTTCACTTAAAAAATCTGTTATACGTGTTTTTTGATAATCATGTAAGCCATATTTATAAACAAGTGGTGAAACAAGCAGTATAGTTGTAACAATTGTTGCGACAATTTTCCAATGAATACCTACAAAAAAGAGGACACCATAGCCAATCAGTAATAGTACTAAAGCAGTACCTAGATCTGGCTCTTTTGCTATCAGAATAAAGGGTAATAAAATATAAAAACTTATCTTTAAAAAATCTTTTATTCTATATCCTTCTCTTGGTGGTGGATTTTTATTGATGAGATAAGCTAACATAAGGATTAGAGCCGGTTTTACAAATTCTGAGGGTTGAATGGTTGCATTGATAAAAGGAATATCTATCCATCTTTGTGCACCAAGCCTTGAGTGTCCAAAAAACTCTACGGCAAGAAGGAGTAAGATATTTCCCCAATATATAAAAGGAATCAACCAACTCATCCGTCTAATAGGTAGAAAAAAGACAATACAAAATGCTAAAAAAGCAACACCAATATAAGCAATCTGTTTTTCAGCAAGAGCAGGAACAGCCTCTCCAATAAGCCAATTTGACATAATAATGAGAGGAATGATAAGAATGATAGAAAGAAAGTCAAATTGTGATAAAATACTCTTATCAAATCTCCACAAGTTTGTAACTCCAAAATAAAATTACATGATTGTATCATAAAGGGTGAACGAAATGTTAAATACAGAAGTATATCTCTGTGAAAGTGTTGAACGTTTAGATACTTTTCTAACAGTAAAAATAGGGCAGACACGCTCACAAATAGCAGCACTTATTAAAAATGGATCTGTTTATATAGATGAAAAAAAAGTAGCACGTCCTGGTGTGAAGTTAAAATCGGGTCAAAAGGTACGTGTTGCATTTCCTGAAGCAACAGAATCTAAAGCACAAGAGGTTGACTTTGATGTTGAAATTCTTTATGAAGATGATGATGTTCTTGTCATCAATAAACCGAGTGGTGTTACAGTGCATCCTGCCCCCAGTGTAAAAGAACCAACATTAGTTGACTGGTTAAAACATAAAGGTATCCGTCTTTCTACCATTAGTGGAGAAGAACGGCATGGGATTGTTCACCGTTTAGATAAGGGTACAAGTGGTACCATGGTTGTTGCGAAGAACAATGAAGCACATGAATTTTTATCAAAACAACTGCAAGATAAGAGCATGGGTCGTTATTATATTGCAGTTGTTACCCCTCCTTTAAAAGATGATGTTACAATAATAGAGTCAAACATTGGACGCAGTTCCCACAATAGATTGAAAATGGCATGTGGATTGGATCATGGAAAATATGCAAAAACAATGTTTAAACAGTTGGCTTTAAGTAATGATGAAAAAGTACAGCTTATAGCCTGTAAACTTTTTACTGGTAGAACACATCAAATACGTGTTCATTTAGAGAGTTTAAATCGACATATTTTAGGTGACCATATCTACGGATTAAGCCCGAAACAAGAGAAGGCGGAACGAATTTTGCTGCATGCATACTTAATATATTTCGTACATCCAAAAACAGGAGAGAAACTTTTCTTTACTGCAAAATTTGATGATGTTATGAAAGAGACAATAGATAAAAAATTTGATATGGAGATTTTGAATGAAGTTATCGATACTAACTACATTATTCACAGTTTCACTACTGCTACTTAGTGGTTGTGGAGGTATAACACCAACGCCAAAAGAGAAAGTTACTGTTGATAAAACACTTCCAGTAGTTACTTTAACTAAAAATGGTATTATTACAGATATGAAGACAGTTGCTTTTGAATGGAAAAGTATAACAGATCCAAAAGTGAGTGGGATTTATGTATATAAGAAATCTCCTAATGATACTGAAATGAAATATTATGACACAATTAGTACACGTTACTCTACTCACTATGTTGATAGAGATGTAGAACCAGGTCAAAAATATTCTTACTCTTTTCGAGTTTTTTCAAAAGAGGCACAAGGAGTTAATTCAAAAATCTTTGTAGTCAATACATTACCAGTTTTACAATCTGTTTCATGGATTCACTCAATTGGAGGTCTTCCAAGAATTGCAAAGATTATCTGGAGACCACATACAAGTGAACGAGTAGACTCTTATCTTATTGAGAGAAAAACATTTGAAGATGAAAAATTTAAAGAGATAGCAGAGCTTAGTGGAAGACTAAATGCTGAGTATATAGATGAAGGTTTAGAAGATAATCGTGTGTATCTTTATAGAATAAAAGTAAAAACATATGATGATATTATATCTACACCATCTGCAGTTGTTAAATCTATAACTAAACCATTACCAAAAAGCATTACAGAAATTAGTGCCACAAAAAATCTTCCTAAAGAGATCAAAATAACATGGGTAGCTACAAATCAGAAAGATTTTGAGCGATACTATCTTTATCGATCTGATGATATAGATGGTTCTTATGAACTAATAGCAAAGCTTTATAATAATAACTTTCTTGATAAAGTTAATGAAGATGGAAAACGATATTTTTATCGAGTAGCTGTTGTTGATAAAGATGGATTGGAGAGTCCGCATGATGCTATTACAGCAATGGGAATGACACTTGAAAAACCAACGGCACCAGCTATTCTTGAAGCAAAATTAGTGGGTAATAAAATAGAATTAAAATGGGAAAAAAGTGATCCTCGGACAATATCTTATATTGTTGTAAGAAAAGCTAAAAAAGGGTGGTTTGATGTTGTTTCAAAAGAGTTTAAAGGAATTAAACACCCTTATTTTGTAGATAATGATATTGCAGCTGATACACTTTATACGTATACTGTTTATAGTGTAGATGTCAATAATATAGTCTCTAAACCAAGTATAGAAGTAGAGATCAAAACACCAGAATCAAAAAAAATTATAGAGGCACCAAAGGCTAAGGAAACTACACAAGAAAAGCTTGCTCAACCAGTAACAACTAAAACAACCTCTACAGATACAACAAAAGTTGTACCCGTAGAAGAATTAGACCTTAATGGATTATAATTAATGCCACATCTTCATATAAAAGAGTTTAAAGAGATTAGTGTTCCTTTGACAAAGGATGGAGTTTATTTTAATTTTATCGCAGATAATGCAAATCATACAGATGAAAAACTTATAGCAACGTGTTATGAGGGTGAAGATTTCTTTTTACTTGTGAAGCAAGAGGAGGGGAGAAGTCTTTTAAAAACAGATAAACTAACTCGTCCTGCATCTATCTATAATGTTCATCGTGCACTCTTAGCTTATGCTAAAGCAGCAGAGCTAGAGATAATAGCCTCTAATGTACCTGAAGGTAAGAAGAATGTTCACCTTCAAGAAGCAACAGCATTGAAAAAGATAGAGTATTTTGCAAAAGAGTTTCCAGATGATAAAGAGATTCGTATAGAAGTTGGTTTTGGTTCAGGACGACATCTATTACATCAAGCAGCTAATAATCCTGATGTTTTATTTATAGGTATAGAGATTCATCGTCCATCAATTGAACAGGTTTTAAAGCAGATTGTAATTCAAAAGCTTGATAATCTTTTACTTCTTGATTATGATGCACGTCTTTTTATGGAGCTTATTCCATCTAATTTAGTGGGTGCTATTTATGTACATTTCCCAGTTCCATGGGATAAAAAACCACATCGTCGTGTAATCTCTACAAATTTTATAAAAGAGGCTCGTCGTGTGTTAAAAGTGGGTGGAACATTAGAGTTGAGAACTGATAGTGAAAACTATTATGCTTACTCATATGAGACATTTATAGCATTCCCAAAAACATCTTTACAGATATATAAAAATAGAGATATTGCTGTGAGCTCTAAGTATGAAGATCGATGGAAAAAGATGGAAAAAAATATCTATGATGTTATCATGACAAATGATGAAGAGTCTCCAAAATTATCAATTGAAGGAGATTTTTCATTTGTAAATGAGATAAAGCTATCTGATAGTGAACTTTTAGTGTTACATACAAAAACAATTCGTTTTGATGGTGGGTTTATCCATTTTGAAAGAGTTTACAATTTGCAAAATGGAGTTATGCTTCGTATATCGATGGGAAGTTTTGATAGACCTGAACATCTTTATCTTGTAGTTGAGAATGGTAAAGCATCTTATTTCCCAGACTTACCTCTTCGTTCACCAATTAATTTAGAAGCACATAAAAAGCTTGTAAAGGCGATTAATGGATAAAGTTATTATTGCAGAAAATCTTTCATTAGCTTATTCCAATGATGAGACAATTATTAACAAAGCGAACCTTTCTATAGATTCTGGAAGTTTTGTTTTTATTACAGGTGCAAGTGGTAGTGGAAAATCAACACTCTTGAAATCTTTATATGGAGCACTTAAACCAATTGAAGGCAGTCTTGTTGTTGGTGGAGTTGAATTACGTGGAGTTTCTGGTTCAAAACTTAATTTTTTAAGAAAGCATTTGGGTATAGTCTTTCAAGATTATAAGCTTGTCAAAGAGTGGACAATTGAGAAAAATATTATGCTTCCACTTATCATTAATGGTTATGAAAAAACTGTAACACAAAATCAAGTAGACTCTCTTTTAAAGCATGTGAAATTACGTCATCAAGCAGGAAAATATCCTTTAGAATTGAGTGGAGGAGAACAACAACGTGTTGCTATGGCAAGGGCACTTGCACATAATCCTATTTTAATTTTAGCTGATGAGCCAACAGGAAATCTTGATGAGTACTCATCACAACTTATTTGGAACCTTCTTGAGGGCGCAAATGAGCAATTAAAGACAACGGTAATTGTAGTAACACATCATATTCCTGAGAATATGACAGTGCGTTATAAACATTATCATATAGAGTTTGGAGATATTCGTGAAGTCATTTAAAAATCATCTCTCGTTAGTCATTGCACTTCTTAGCATACTTTTTTCTTTACAGGTTTTTACAATTGTAGATAGAGCAATTGATGCATATAAAGAGAATCTTGCTAAAAACTACTCTTTAGTTGTTGTCGCATCAAAAGGTTTAGATTCTAAAGCACTGCAGAAAAAATATACATTAATTGATACGGTAAGTGAACTTTCTCCTGACAATGTAATAGAGAAATTAAACAGTGGTATCAGTAAAAAAAACATAGAACTTTTAAAAGTTAGTTTACCAAAGTTTTATAAACTAAGACTCAAATATTATCCATCACCACATGAGTTAGAGAAACTTACAAAATCCCTATTAAAGGGAGATTCGATTGAAAAAGTTGAAACTTTTAGCAAGACACATGACACTACATATAAATTACTTTTACTCTTTAAAACAGTTGTGACACTGTTTGCGATAACAGTTATTATTGTAACAATTCTGTTGATTTTTAAAGAGTTGCGAATTTGGCAATTTAAACATAATGAGCGTATGAGTATTATGGGTCTTTTTGGGGCACCTGTCTGGCTTCGTTCAGCTGTACTTTTTCGCTTAGCAATTGTTGATGCTTTAATCGCTTCTGCTCTTGCTTTTGCTCTTTTTACATATATTGCATCTATGCCATGGGTGAATGAACAGTTTAACCATATTGGTATTAATATAGTAATTTTTGATACTATATATGACTTTTTAATTATGCTTGGGGTATCTTTAAGTGTTTCTATTTTACTTGCAGTATTTATAGTTCTTGGACATAAAGAAGAGGTATGATGCGTCATATATTATTGATTTGTCTACTATTGTTGGTTTTTTTGGATGCAAAACAAAATATAGATAAAAAGATCAAACAGACAAGTTCTAAACTTCATTCCTACAGTAAGAACTATTCAAGTCTCAATAAGAAAATGGCAAAAACTGCAAAAGCTATTTTATTGCAAAAAAAAGAGCTTATCAAACAAGATACCTATTTGAAAAAACTTAAAGAGGAACTTTTAAGTAAAGAGAATATTTATAAATCAAATGCTAAAGAACTTCAAGAGTTAAAAAAAGTTCAAGAGAAGTTGAAAAAAAAGCAAAATAGCATAGAAGAGGCATTGGTTTTTGTTATTGCTAAAAGTGTTTCTCTCTCTGTTGTTTTAGATGAAGAGTATCCTGTAAATGAAGAGGCTTTAATAGAATTTGAAGTATTAAAATCGATGTTAAAAGAGTCGAAACAAAAAGCAAAAAAGTTAAGTTCAACTTTTTTTGCAAATGCAAAAGTTATTCATGATCTTGATAAAAAAACAACGAGCTTAGAAAAGTCTATTGCATTGATAGATGCTAAAAGAAAAGAACTCCTTAAAAAGCAGGCTGAGAATAAAAAAGCACTAAAAAAACTACAGTTAGCAAAAAAATCCTACAAAAAAGAGCTTAAAAATTTACTTAAGAGACAAAGTGCACTGAAAAAAACACTTTCACAACTTAATCTGATTAAAGTTGATGAAATTAAAAAAGCAAAAGAAGAGAAAGAGAGAAAAGAGGCATTTAAACAAAAAACAATTGTACTCAATGAAAAACTTCCAAAAGTTAAACAGCATGGAAGTTCATATCAAAGTGTAAAAACAATTCGTTATCGTGGGTCAAAGACAATAGCACCTCTTAGTCATTATACAATAACGAAAAAATATGGAACATATACAGATCCTATTTATGGTATTAAAATCTTTAATGAATCAATCTCTTTAAAACCTAAAAAACCAAATGCTAAGGTCAAAACTGTATTTAATGGAAAGGTTATTTATGCAGATAAGACAGCTGTTTTGAATAATATTGTAATTGTTGAGCATAAGAATGGACTTCATACGATCTATGCAAATCTCTCTCAAATTGCACCGGGGATTAGAAAAGGGAAAAAAGTAAGACGTGGCGCAGTGATAGGGCGTGTTAAAAATGAGTTAGTATTTGAGGTGACTCAAAAAAGTGCACATATAAATCCTATACGATTATTTAGATAGTTTTAGATATAATTGCGCAAAAATTTAAGAGTAGAGATAAAAGAATGAAATTTATTCAAACACGTGGTATAGATACTGCAAAACCGGAAACTGTAACTTTTTCAGAGGCAATTTTAAGCCCAATTGCTTCATTTGGTGGTCTGTATGTTCCTCAAGTACTTCCAAACTTGGGAGAAGAATTTTTACTAAAACATAAAAATTCATCATATAAAGAGCTTGCGAAAGATATGCTAGATAGATTTGAGATAGATATAGATTCAAAAGTTATTGATGAAGCACTCGATTTATATGATAAGTTTGATGATGCTAGTAATCCTGTACCTGTTATAAAGGTAAAAGAAAACCTATACGTCAGTGAACTTTATCATGGACCTACTCGTGCATTTAAAGATATGGCACTGCAGCCTTTTGGTATTGTTCTTTCTTCAATAGCACAAAGACTTAATCAAAATTATTTGATTTTAGCCGCAACAAGTGGTGATACTGGTCCAGCAGCACTAGAGACTTTTAAAAATCGTGCAAATGTAAAAGTGGCATGTATGTATCCTGATGGTGGAACAAGTGATGTACAACGTCTTCAGATGGTAACAGAAGATGCTGATAATTTAAAGGTTATTGGTATTCATGGTGTTTTTGATGATGCACAAACTGCACTTAAACGTCTTTTGGCAAGCGATACATTTAAGCAGGCTCTTCAAGAAAAAGATACAAAACTCTCTGCCGCAAACTCTGTTAATTTTGGTCGTATTATCTTTCAAATTATCTATCATATACATTCTTATCTTGAACTTGTACGTCAAAATGCAATTACAATGGGTGAGAAGGTCTATCTTAATGTACCAAGTGGAAATTTTGGAAATGCACTTGGTGGATATTATGCATGGAAAATGGGACTTCCTGTTGAAAAAATTATCATCTCCTCAAATGAAAATAATGTTTTAACACGTTTGATTCGTGATGGTAAATATGACTTACGTGAGAGTGAAGTTGTCAGTACTACTTCTCCAGCGATGGATATCTTAAAATCATCTAATGTTGAGCGTGTTCTTTTTGATTTATTTGGTGATGCACGTACTAAAGAGTTAATGAATGATCTTGAAGAAAAAAATGTTTATGAGCTGAGTTCTGATGAACTTGCTACATTACAGGAATATTTTGATGCTGATTGGTGTAGTGGTACTGAAGGTAAAAAATATATTAAAGAGATATTTGAAAATGATAACTATCTTATGGATCCACATACAGCTACATGTATCAAATCATATGAGACACGTTGTAACTCTGAGATTAAGTCTATTGTTTATTCAACTGCTGAATGGACAAAATTTTCACCAGTGATTGCAAATGCATTGACAGGTGAAGTAGACACAAAAGATATAGAAGCTCTAGAATCTATATCTAAAGTTGCAAAATTAGAAATTCCTACTATGATAAAAGAGCTTTTTACAAAAGAGATAGCTCAAAAAACTGTTATAGAAAAAGAGAATATCGAACAAGAGATACTGAAGTTTTTATAGACTTCAGTATTGATAAACTTTCTTCTTAATAATATAATCTCCTTTTAAATACTACTTATTATTGTTATAAAATTCATTTATAATAAAATATAATACTAATTTTTTATCATTAAAGTAATAATATATAACATATTAAGGCATAGTTAATTTGTTTGATAGTAGAATTAGTCATAGGAAAATGTTATGAATGAAACAGTTGAAGATGAATTAAATAAAAAACGTAATATGCTCTACTATAACCAAATTGTACTGAATGAAAGGAAAGCAAAAGCAGCAAGAAGAGGGCACTCTAAGCAAGCAAAAAAGAAAAATCAGAGCTTTGGTTCACAAAAAGTAGACTTTAAAGATTTTCTCTTTATTCCTGAAAATTGGGAAGGTGCTTTTTATGCATTTTATGGTGTTGGAGTACCTTATATTTTTGGTGCTGTTTTTCTTTTTTTCTTTGTAGCTGGTGGTAACTATGAAAACTTCAAACTCTTAAATATGAATGCTTTTTTAATTATTTGGTTAATAGGGTATGAAATAGTAGCTGTTTTTTCACTTATTTGGATACTTATGCTTTACTTGCAATATGACTCGGATGAAGAGTATTATTAGAGAGTTGACAGAGTTTATAACTCTGTCGCTCTTTTATAGGCTTTTTCTATTGCATGTATACAAGAACTCCTAACATTTCCATCTTCTAAGGCTCCATAACCTGCAGCAGTTGTACCACCGGGGCTCATTACCCCATCTTTTAAAAGTGCTGGATGTTCATTTTGAATTAATGCTCCAAAACCATCAAAAAGTCCACGCATAATTACCATTGCGTCATCACGTTTTAGCCCCTGTTTTACAGCTCCATCAGTTAATGCTTCTGCGATAAGGGCAAGATATGCAGGACCACTTCCAGCAAGTGCTGTAGCTATATCTATCTCTTTTTCACTCCCTAGCCAGTGAGCTGTTCCGATAGTGCTAAAAAGTTTTAGAGCATCTTCTTTATAAGCAGTATCACCAGTCATTGTTGTCATTGAAGCACTAACAGAAGCAGCAAGATTTGGCATAGCTCGTACAACAGCTTTTGTAGAGAAATTATTAAAAAGTTTTTCAAGTGTAGTTCCAGCAAGTACTGAGTAAAGAACTGCTGCTTGACCTTGGAGCTTATTTGAAACTTCTGTTACGTTAGCAGGCTTAACACAGAGTATAATTGTTTTATCTGTGATATCAAAGTTATCTAAAAGATATTTATCTGTGTTAGTAGCAAGATTTTCTTCAAACTGTACAAGTTTTTTCATATCTCTACCAACAACTTCAATTTTATAATTTTCTTTGAGTCCTTTGGCAATACTTAATGCCATGTTGCCATTTCCAATAAATGTTATCGTTTTCATAAAAGTCCTAAATATTTTATGGTAGTATTATACCATTTATTAAATCAATACAATTTGGATAGTTATTATGGAACAATTTTTACAAGAAGCAAAGG
>Ga0256843_1002651_pt1 | contig 12928 bp, 11 predicted proteins | sample AlvinellametaG_FD_191572 | JGI IMG/M metagenome (GOLD analysis project Ga0256843, IMG submission 191572) | Pompeii worm associated microbial communities from hydrothermal vent at the East Pacific Rise, Pacific Ocean - Alvinella | ecosystem: Host-associated > Annelida > Integument > Unclassified ... | reverse complement strand
GGTCACACCTAGTCCCATTCCGAACCTAGAAGTTAAGCCTCCCAGCGCCAATGATACTGCACTCTGCGAGTGTGGGAAAGTAGGTCAGTGCCACCTTGAGGATTTTCTTTTTTTACCTCCTTTTTTTATCTCTTATTTCTTTAATTTTTGCTTGGTTTGATTATTTGACAGTTAATATCTAGGAAAATCAATCCTACTTAATAATATTAATTTATGATATACTTTTATCGGTTTTAGATTTTAATTTATAACATGAAAAAGAGATGAAAAGCTGTGAAAAAATATATTTTTTATTTATCTATAATTTTTTTGGTCACTGTTAGTTTTTTCTATCTTCTCAAAGAAAATAGTATGAAAAATCTTGAGGATAGATATATTCAAAATAGTGCCAAAAAGCTCCTAGCCTCCCAAAATACATACAATAAATTATCAAGCTATTTTTTCAATAATAATAATGAGATTATTGCGGATTTTTTGAATAGATTCTTAGATGCAAACACAACTCAAAAAGCTTTAATTAGAGATGAATTGACCAAAAAATTTTTTCAAACCTATAGAAATTTATCTCTGATGGGCCTAAATCAGTTTCAATTTTTTACGAAGGATGGAAAGTGTATTTTGCGCTTTCATCATATAAAATATTTTGATGATAATTTATCTCTCTCTCGAGGCTCTATCCAAAAGAGTTTACAAAGTTATAGATTTTTACAAGGATTTGAAGTTGGCTCCTTTTCAGATGGCTTAAGGTATATCTATCCTCTATTTTATGATGGTGAATTTATCGGTGGATATGAGTGGTCTTTGAGTTATAGTTCTCTAGTCGATGAACTAAAAAAAATTTATAATGGATGGTATATTTTAGCTATAGACAAAGATATTTTGAGCCAAAAAATGGATGTAGAAGAGATTGAAAAGAATTACCGTCCTTTAGCAGGCTATCCTGATCTTTTGTATCAAAAAAGCAATATTAAACTCTATCCAAAAGAGTCAATGGAATTTTTAAAAAATCTATTTTTGGATATGACGCTTTTTGATGCAATACGCTCAAAAAAAGATATTATAAAAATCAACTCTTTTGCTGGTGATGATTTTATTACCTTTTTTAAAGTAATAAATAATATCGATGGTGAACCTATTGGTTATTTTATATCCATCAACAAAACACAAAAAGTAAGAGAGATTGAGAAAATCTTTTTAATGGAAGTCTTCTTTTCTTTAATTATTATTATACTAATTTATCTATTTCTCTATAAATCACATATTGATAAGCTTTTTATGAGGACTTTAATTGATTCCCAAAAAGATTTAGTAGTATTGACTAGTGGAGATAAGCTAGAAGATGCAAATAAAAGATTTTTGGACTTTTTTGGAGTATCAGATGTCAAAGAATTTAGAAAAGAGTATGGATGTCTTTGTAACCAATTTTTAGAAATTGATGGACATGTTCCAGAAAATAGTACAAGAAATGGCTGGCTTCAAAAGCTATTAAAAATGTCTGATAGTGATAAAAAAGTAGTTTTATTTGATAATCATAGAAATGAGGAACGTATTTTTATCGTCTCTCTTAGTAGATTTAAAGATAGTTCTTTATATGTTGTCGTATTGAGTGATATTACAGAAATTGAGCAGGAAAAACACTATTTCAAAACAGAATCTATGGTTGATCATCTTACAAAAGCTTATAATAAAAGGACATTTGAAATGCAACTACAACAAAAAGTCCATGATACAATGAATAGTAAAAAAGAAAGTGTAGCTCTGATTATGTTTGATATTGATCATTTTAAAAGTATTAATGATACTTTTGGACACATGAGCGGTGATAAGGTATTGATTGAACTTGCTACACTAGTCAAAGAGAGCTTAGGAATGGATGATTCTCTTTATCGTTGGGGTGGTGAAGAGTTTGCTATTTTGATGGAAAACAGTACTCTAGAAAAAGGGGTATTTTTTGCTGAGAGTTTGAGGAAAAGAATTGAAAGTTATGAGTTTCCAATAGAAAGACAAGTTACATGTAGTTTTGGGGTAACGACGATTAGAATAAATGATACAAAAGAGTCTGTAATTGATAGAGCAGATGAAAATCTTTATAGAGCTAAAAACAGCGGTAGAAATAGGGTAGAGGCTGATAAAGATAGAATTATTAGATCAATCTTTAAATAGTCTCTTTAAATCTTTGCAAGCTTTTTCATAGCCTAACTGACAAGATTTGTTGAGGTCACTCTTACCGCTTTCTATCTCTTTGTTGTGGAGATAAGCTCCTGCCCTCTCATAGTATGCTCTAGCATTTTGTGGTTCAAGTTTGATAAGTTGTGTCCAGAGTAAAATAATATCTTTCCATCTCCTTTGCTTAGTCAAAATCTCATCTATTTTTAGATAGGCATCCATCTGCCTTTGATCTAAATCCAATATACTCTTTAAATCATCTAACGCTTTTTTATTATTTTTAAGCTTGAGGTTAATTTTTGCTCTGGCATAAAATCCATAGATATCACCAGGATTTAATTCAATATATTTATTTGCCAATCGTAGAGCTTGAGGTATATTCCCACTCTCAAAAGCACTGTAAATATCTACAAGTGAGAGTTTTGTCGCTACTCTATCGATATCTACCCAGAAAATATCAAATCTACCTCTATAGAGTTTAGCATCTAAATTATCCTTTGTTTCTGAACAGATAGCTGTCGGAGTAAAAACCATTTTACTATTTTCAAACTTTATCATCTCAAGACAAATATCGCCAAAAAGTGGAGTTTTTTCCAGAGATTTTATTTTGATATATCTTGGATTAGAAGATGCGAATATTGTCCCTGCTAGCATTACCACAGATGAAACAAAAAGTATAGACGATAGCATGGTTAAAGCGATAGAAGATGTCATACATATTTTATTTGCTCGAAAGCTAAAACTGACTATTTTATAAAAATAAGCAATTATAATTGGCATAGAGACAGCTGTAGATATCATCAAAATATATAAAATATCTAGAGGCTGAATTAAAATATAGATGACCAAAAAAGATATTAAACTAATCGCAAAAATGATGAGATACCTCCATACTGGTGGATTTATTGTAAAATCCTCTCTGCCCATATAATCCAGAAGTAGATTTTTGAGAGCTACTGACCTATCAATAGCTTCTCCTACCCATTCTGGAAGATATTTAAGCTCAAGCTGAGAAAGATTCTTCCACTGTATTTGAAATCTATTTTGTCTAACATCTAATAGATAACATCCACTATTCATGATACCAATTAATTCATCTTTTATTGCTAAATCCCGTAGCCACCTCTTAGCAATTTCTATATTTGATGAGTAGAATAGATACTCACTTGCCAACTCTACATCATCAATCTTTACTTTTTTGAGCATATGAAAAAGAGGAACAAGAAAGCCTCTTTTGACGATTAATAGTCTCACAGGAGATTTGGCTTTGATTCTTAAGGTTAAAGAGTTACTTTTTAGACTAGGGAAAAAAAATCGATAGCTAGTCCTTTTAAACTCTCCAATAGCCCCTCGAATCTTAAGAGAAGCTCCTGTAAGTCTACAGATATTTTTTAGATGTTTTCTATCTCTTTTATATTTCTTCCAGATTTTAGAGGCAACTATTAGTAGTAAAAATATGGCAAAAATAGCTCCCGCCAAAAAAAGAGTAAAAAGAAGTATTTTATGCCACATCAAAAAACCAGACCTAATTTCCTCTACTACCTGGTTTTACCGCTTTTTGACCACTTTGACACATGGGACACTCTTTTGGGTCATACATCTCAAATTCAAAATCAGCTAGAGCAAAAAGAGGCTTATCTTCTGGGAGTTTACACTCACTTTTTGGCTCTTTATCACTTCCTACTCTCTTACAAAAGCCTCGATTTGCCAAAGATGCAAAAGCTACGACTCTGCCACCTAAAGACTCAATGACTTTTGATGCTTCCATAGCTGAGCCTCCAGTAGTAATAATATCTTCACAGATTAAAATTCTCTCACCATCTTTTACCTCAAAGCCTCTCCTTAAATCCATTACACCATCTTTTCTTTCTACGAAGATTGAACGAACACCCAAAGCTCTTGCTAGCTCATATCCAGCCAAAACTCCGCCAAGAGCTGGAGCGCAGACTGTATCAAGCTCAATTTCACTACTTTTAATGATTTTGGCTAGCTCTGTGGCCAAAAGCTCAGCTCTTTTTGGATCTTCTAAGACTTTGGCACTTTGGAGATATCTATTTGAGTGGTTTCCACTAGAGAGAATAAAATGTCCTTCAAGTAGAGCGTTTGCCTCTTTGTAAATTGCTTCGATATCCATCATCAAACTCTCATAATATCAGCTTCTTTTGCCTTTAAGGACTCATCAATCTTTGAGATATGTTCATCTGTCATCTTTTGAATCTTATCCAAGGCTCTTTTTAGCTCATCTTCACTAATCTCTTTGTCATGTTCTAATCTTTTGAGTTTATTATTTGAGTCTTTTCTTACATTTCTTACAGCTACTTTTGCTTTTTCTGCCATAGCTTTTGCCTGCTTGACAATCTCTTTTCTCTGCTCTTGAGTCATTGGTGGGAAAAAAAGCTTAATAAAATCACCATCATTATTTGGATTTACTCCAATATTTGCTTCTTGGATAGCTTTTTCTATGACAGGAAGCATAGATTTTTCCCAAGGATTTATCGCAATTGTGGTTGCATCTTGTACTACGACACTCCCGACTTGGTTTAGAGGTGTAGGGTTGCCGTAATAGTCAACCTTAATTGAATCAACTATCGTTGTGGTTACTTTCCCGGTTCTAAGAGTAGCAAAATCTTTTTTCATAGCTTCAATACTCTTGTCCATATGGTCTTTTGTCTGAGCAAAAATCTCTTCTACCAACATAAAAATCCTTTTTAAGACTATTTTATTTGTGTGCTATTTTAACCTTTTTTTGCTTATCAACTAACAATTAAGGAAAAAATAAGTTAGTATTTTACACTCTAAACTACAGGCGAACTTTCATCAAGAATCAAGTGAGGATAGACTCTAAACATCGTATGAAAAAATGTCCCAAAACTCTTCCCTTTTTTCCAGCTCCCCACCTCTCCTTTATTATTTAATCTTTTAGAAAGTCTATCAAATCCGCTATTTAGACTCTGTTTTGTGGGTTTTGTGTAGTGGAAGCAGTGACCTTTGAGTCCTTGCTCATTGTAGTAGTAGCCAAGTCTGACAAATCTTTCTTGAAGCTCAAACTCAGCATCCAAAATCCCACTCATAGATTTTTTATCTACTCCTTGTCCAAGATAAAGAAGTCCAGCACACTCTCCATAAATTTTTGTCCCTTTTTGATGATGGGAAATTAGAGATTTTCTAAATTTATGAGAATCCTTGATTCTACTATAGGCTAAATCACTCTCTACATACCCACCACAGATAAAAATGCTATCTATATCTGCTGGAATTTGTTCATCTTTTGTAGAATCTATAATTAGCACCTCATCAAAAGCCTCTTTAAAAAACATCAAATTATCATAATACAAAAATGAGAAGTTTTTATCATTTACTACTGCTAGCTTTTTTCCTTTTTGTCTCTGGAAGCTTGGGAAAGGATACTCTTTGGGAGTTATATTTTTAATCTCTCTTGCAAAATCCTCCAAAGCCTTTGTATTGATATTCTCCAAAACCTCTTGTGAAATCTGCTCTATCTTTGACAAATCTTCTAAATCCAATCCCAAGTGTCTACTTCTCAAAGATGGAAGAGATTTTTTTACCCATCCAAATACCAAAATATCTGGATGGTCATTGAGTAAGATATCTTTTATCAGTTTAAAGTGATTTTGAGAGGAGATTCTATTTAACACCACACCTCTAATTTGATTTTTGCTTTTGTACTCTCTTAGACCTTTTAGCTGAGCGGAGATTGTAATATAACTACCGCTACAATCTATTATCAAAATAGTAGGAATCTGGAGGTAATTTGTTACTAAGTGTGTACTACAGCCTCTATCTTCTCCATCATAAAATCCCATCACCCCCTCGACGAGAGCAAACTCTTGGTCTGAATATCTCTCAAAAATCCATCTAATCTGTTCTTCACTCATAATAAAACTGTCAAGATTAATAGAATCTAACCCTGAGACTCTTTTATGAAATTGAGGGTCGATGAAGTCAGGACCTACCTTAAAAGCCCTAACCCTACTACGAAAATGGTAAAGTAAAGCAGTAGTTAGCAGAGTTTTTCCACTATTTGAGCCAAAAGCAGAGATTGCCAAAGCTCTACTCACTCTTTAACTCTCCTGTCAAATCATATTTATTTAAATAACCCCTAGGAGTCAAAAGTAGACCATTTTTTGTAATTTTTGTGTTTGAGTTGCCGACTAAAATCAGAGTAGACATCGTCACATCTGGATGCTCTTCTTGTTTTTTTATTAAATCTCTAGAGGTAGTAATGGTTATCTTCTCTTTTGGACGCCCGACATTTGAAGCAATGACTATCAACCTATCTCCCACTTTTTCAAGCTCTTCCAAAAACTCTAAGTAGGGCTTAATCCTAGTTCTTGATTTCGGATTATAGATTCCGATTACAAAATCTGCTTCCAAAGAGAGTTTGACTCTTTTTCTTATTAATTTAGGGGATGTTAATCTATCAGAAAGAGAAATCACAGCAAAATCTTGGCTAAGAGGCGCTCCCACACGACTAGCTACAGCCAACAAAGCTGTTACTCCTGCTATATTTTCTACTTCAATATCATCCCAAAGTTCCATCTCATCTATTAGCTCTACTATTAAAGTAGCCATTCCATAGACATTTACATCGCCATTTGAAATTATTGCGGTAGTTTTACCAGACTTGGCAAGCTCAATTGCTATTTTGCATCTTTCTATCTCTTTTGTCATTCCAGATGTAAAAAGCTCTTTACCCTCTAACAGATGCTTTAACTCCTTCGCATATTTGGTGTAAGCTACGACTGCTTCTGTCTGTTTTAGCGCTTCAAAAGCTCTTTTGGTAATAAACTCATCTCCACCAGCACCACTACTTAAAATATACAACTTTTTTGCCAAATTATCTCCTAAAATTAATCTTTAAAGTGATGATTTTTACACTCAAATCTAAGCTCATCATTACCATTTGTCTTGGCGAAGATTGTCAGAGGTGTATTAGTCTCTTTTGCAATCTCTAAGATTTTATCTCTATTTTCTGGTTTAAAGGCGATAAGCATCTCATACTCCTCACCGCTCAATCCCACTTCATCTGGAATATTCTCCAAAAGTTCATAGCCTAGCTCATTAGCATCTAAGAGCTTATTTGTATCACAAAAGAGTCCATCAGAAATATCCATCCCTCCACTCAAAAACTCTCTTGCTCTGTTGATAAAATCTACTCGTAGCTTTGGTTCATAAAATTTGGAGTCATCAGGAATATTCTCATACTTTAGTAACATATTTAAATGTTTTAAGCTCTCTCCGAGTTCTCCTGTAAAAGCCAATAGTTGACCACTTTTGACCCCGTAGCGAGTGAGAGGGTTGCTACTTCTTGAGATGATAGTAACAGAGATATTTAATCTATCTCCACTTATTGTATCTCCTCCTACAATCTCGATATCAAACTCTTTTGAGATGTCATTAAATCCCTTTGCCAACTCTACTAGTTGAGCATTTTCTATTGTAGATGGGATTTGAATATCTAAAATCGCATAAAGAGCTTTTGCATTCATAGCTACTGCATCAGAAATATTTACAAGCATAGATTTTCTGGCGATTTGATAAAGACTCATCCACTCTCTTTTGAAGTGAACATTCTCAAAAAACATATCGCTACTGTAGATTAATTCATCGATTATAGCGCCATCATCACCAATAAACTTAGAATCAAAAAGTGATATAAAAAAACTCTCTTTATCCATTTTTTAGATAGTAGGGCAAAATTTTCAACAATACCCCACCTACTCCTTTTTGACTTTTTATAGTAATTTTAATCTACTTCTTATTAATCTGCCAAAATAGTTGCCCTACAGAGATGCTTCCATCATTTAGAGGGAGCTTTTTAGGAAGTAGCACTCTATTGCGAGGAATTATATCCAAAACCCTCTCAAGTAGAGTTCTATTTTGCCAAACACCACCAGCTAAGATTATCTTTTTATCGTTATAAATTTGAGCAAACTCTGCTACTACCCCAGCTAAAGAGTCTATAAAATTAGTAGAAATCTCCTCTGCTGTTAAAGTTAGTGAACTCTTAAGTAGATTTTCCCAGTCGATTACTCCATCTCGAATTTGAAGAAGATTTTGAGGACTTTTATCAGTTTTTGTGTAGTTAGACTCTAAAATTAATCCGCTTTCTCCTTCATAGCTAGACTCTTGAAGAAGTCCAGCCAAGGAGCCAAACGCATCAAAGAGCCGTCCAGCTGATGAGGTTGGAGGTGAATTTAGACCTTTTTGCCAAGTTTTGTAGAGGGCTTTTATCTCAAACTCTTTGAAGCTACTTATAGTTGGATTTTTTAGTTTTAAAATCTTATCAAGCTCCAAGACTTCAAAAAGTAGAGCCAAGGCGACTCTTTTTGGCTCTTTTATCGCTCTTTCTCCTCCTAGCAGTCTAAACTCTCGAAAATGCCCTACTCTCTCAAATCCATTTACAGATGCCAAAAGAACTTCACCTCCCCAAATCTTGCCATCTACTCCAAGACCTGTTCCATCCCAAACAAAACTAAGCACCTCATCAAAACAATTATGCTCTGCTAAAACTGCCAGGGTATGAGAGAAGTGATGAGGAAGTTTTTGAAGTGGGAGATTTTGCTCTTTTGCCCATTTGCTACTTTCATAATCTTCATGAAGGTCGCAAAGTATATTTTGAGGTCTAAACTCATAGAATCTTTTTAGAATATCTATATTTTTTTCAAAAAATTTTACAGAATCAATACTATCCAAATCTCCTATGTGAGCAGAAGTAATTATTTTATTATCAAAGCCGATTGAAACTGTACTCTTTTGGTTTGCGCCTACTGCCAAAGATGGAGTAGAAAATTCTCTCTCAAATTTAATAGAAATTGGTGCTAATCCTCTTGCTACTCTTAAATAAAAAATCTCATCTTTAACTACCATCGCCAAAGAATCATCACAACCATTTATAATCTTTCTATCAAAATCTAAGATGGCATCAAATACCAATCCAAGCTTTGATTTCATCTCTTCAGAAGATGCAATTATTGGCTCTCCAGAGATATTAGCACTAGTTAAAACCAAAGGAGAAGACAACTCATCAAAAAGCAGATGATGAATCGGAGTGTAGGGGAGAATTAGACCTAAAATATTGATGTTTGGAGCGATGAGGTGAGAAAGTGGCATACTCTTTTTGCTCTTTAATAGTACAATAGGATTAAAGATTGAATCAAGTAGCTCTTCATCTTTTTTAGATATTACTGCTAGCTTTTTGACCTCTTTGAGATTTTTTACCATCACAGCAAAAGGTTTGCTAGGACGCCTTTTTCTCGTACGGAGTCTAGAGACTACTTCTGAATTGGTAGCATCACAAAGCAGATGAAAACCACCAAGCCCCTTAACTGCTACGATTTTACCATCTTTTAAAAGTTTGGCTACACTTTTTATAATCTCTTTTTGAGGGAGTTTAACCTTTAATCCTTCAATCTCTAGAGTAAGCTTTGGACCACACTCAAAACATCCAATAGGTTGGGCATGGTATCTACGATTAGTTGGGTCTTGATACTCTCTTTTGCACTCTTTACACATCTCAAAATCACTCATTGATGTATTTTTACGGTCGTATGGTAGAGATTTGATAATTGTGTATCTTGGGCCACAGTTTGTACAGTTGATGAGTGGGTAGCCAAATCTACGATTACTCTTGTCTCTTATTTCTGCTAAACACTCCTGACAAACTCTACTATCTGGAGGAATTAATGTAGATTTTTTGCTACTTTTTGACTCCTTGATTTCAAACTTTGTAAAGTTTTGAGCCTCTTTCTCTTTTGTAATAATTTTATCTATTTTTGAGAGAGGAGGAGCAAGAGTCTCTAACTCCTCAAGAAATTTTTTTACTCTTTCTTTGTCTCCTTCAGCATAAATTGTCACACCTTTGCCACTATTTAGAACAAAACCTTTTATATTATGCTTTTTTGCCAAATTATAGACAAAAGGGCGAAATCCTACTCCTTGTACTATCCCAAAAATTTCTATTTTTAGGTGCATTTTACTCTCTACTATCTAATGCAAAATTCCTACTAAAGTATGGTGTAGAGAGCGTAAACTTACTCAAGACTCGACTGAAAAGTACTCCATTTGAGAAGATATCCCCAAAGAGAATAAAGTTATCAATTTTGAACTTCTGTTTAAGCTGTGAGAGTGTAGATACAGCCATATCTCCGTAAGCTTCAAATATTGAGTAAGCTAAATAGAAATTATCTACATTAGCTAGCTTAAAACTCATAATCGAACCTAACATTGCCTCATAATCAAATCTCTCATCTGTAAAATTCATATCTATTTTTAGGCCACCATTACCTCTAAACTCAAGGCTCTTCATACTCAAAGCTTCAAAACTCATCTTGTCTAACTCCAAAATGGCAGATATTGCTTCGAAGATATTCAACTCTTGAGTCTCCAAAATCTTCAAAATATTTGGAAACTTAGCTTGGAAGTTTGCTAAGAGTCTAGACCTTATTTCATCATTTTGCATATTTGCTAAACACTCTTTGATATCAAATTCCCCAAACTTTATTACCTCTTTTGTTCCTTGAGTATTTGAGACTATGAAACTAATACCTTTTTGTGAGAGATTAGCACCAATTGCTTCGGAATAATTTGCCTCTTTTTGGATATTTTTAAAGCGGTTTAGTACAAGATTACTATCTAAATTTTCAAGTTTTTGGCTGATTCTATTATCATAAATCATACATAAATAATCTTGCACTACTACTACGCTTGGTTCACTCTCTCTTTCATCAAAAAATAGAGTATCAATTTGACTATCTTTTGCATTTAAAGCTACTAATGCACTTTTAATATTGTAAGGAGATTTGACTTTGATAAATTTCTTGCCTGTAATCTCTTTGAGTTCTTCATCTTTTATCGTTAGGACAAGAGATGGTTTTTCGATAGAAAATAGAGCCTTTATCTCGTTTTCACTCACATAAAAAAGCTCCGTCAAACGGTTAGCATCACAGAGTAAAACAGTATCATTATTGTTAAAGTGAGGTGAAAAGATTGTGTAGTCATTATCGATTAAGAGTTCACTATTGCTGTAGTGTTGACAAGTAATTGTATCATCCAAATATCTAGGGCTTTTTGGGTCTGTAAGCTCCTCCAAGCAGATTGGACAAGGAGCAATTGGGTAAGCTGGCGATGTAAATTTGCTATTTTTAGGAGAGATACTCTCATCATTTACAGTCTCAATCTTGCCCAAAAATATAGAGTGGGGGAGATACTTTTGGCTGAGTTGACTAAACTTTTCTACCAAAGATGGCTCACTTAAATCCAAAACAAGCGTAATTTGACCATTTTCAAACTCAACAGAGCCTCTTATTTTTGTCTCATCGATTAGGTTTTGTAAAAAGCCTGCAAAATATTTATGTGGAGATTTAAACTCAATCTTTTGAACTATTGCCATTTTTATCCTTTTTTATTTATTATTCATCATCTGCTCTACGGAGAGTTGAGCATTTGGATTGTTGTAGTGAGCTATCACTTCATCAAGACTCTTTTGAATTGCTTTTGGTTTTATTTTTACTCCTGCTTTTTCAATCTCTTTTATAGCAGTCTCGATAAAAAGTGGAAAAGCATCTTTGATTTGAGGGCTAAGACCGATATTGACACTTAAAATATCTTGAGGAACAATCCCAATAATTGTAACATCAGAGATATTTCCATTTAGTGCGGCAATCTCAAGCATTTCGACAATTTCTACTTCGTGAGCTGTCTGTTTGTAGCTTCCAAGCCCCAAAAGCTCTTCTGCTGGAATATTATAAATAGTGCCAGATTTTTCTTGGTGCATTGTAATAGTATCTAAGATTATTACTCTATCATAATCTGTGTAGTAAGTCATCAGTTTAAATCCCAATACTCCACCATCTACAAGAGTGATGTCACCCTCAAAATCAAAATTATCCTCCAAAAACTTAGCTCCATAGACTCCCACCCCTTCATCTTGGAAGAGTATCGTCCCAGCTCCAACTACTGCTAATCTCATAAAAAACCTTATTTAGTGAATGTTCATTCAGAATCTTATCAAAACTTCTCTAAAGCCTCTAGAAACTATAAAAATGATTCTTTTGTTTTGGCTTGAGGTGTGGTGTTTTTTGATTTTTTGATTGATTTTATCTAGTTCTTAAATATTTGTGATAAAATTCTATCTTTAAAATACCAATCAGGAGGTCTGCTATGGCTTTAGATTCGGCGAAAAAGAGAGAAATCATCGCCAAATACGGAAGAGGTGAGAACGATACAGGTTCTCCAGAAGTTCAAATTGCTCTACTTACAGAGAGAATCAAATATTTGACAGAACATTTAAAAATCAATAAAAAAGACCACTCTTCAAGACTTGGACTTTTGAAACTTGTTGGTCAAAGAAGAAGACTTCTTAGATATCTTCACGGAAAAGATTTCGATAGATATTCAAAAATCAAAGAGGCTTTGGGAATCAGAAACTAAACTCTTTTTTATCGCTCTCCTCATTTGGGGGGGCAAACTCTAAACTACTAAGCTTAAAAAATATTTAATTCTATCAAAATATATCCTAAGTAAACATTTCTGCTAAAATACCTTTAAATCATCAACTCTTCAAGAGCTTCAAGGATATCCAGATGCTAAATACCTACATTCAAAATTTAAATCGACTCTTCCAGACAGGAGCAACTACCGAGCATAGTTTCAGAGGAGATTTTCAAAATCTTCTAAATGAGATTATCGATGACAAAACTATCATTGTTACGAATGAGCCAAGTCGCATAGTAAATGTCGG
>Ga0256843_1002649_pt1 | contig 12931 bp, 12 predicted proteins | sample AlvinellametaG_FD_191572 | JGI IMG/M metagenome (GOLD analysis project Ga0256843, IMG submission 191572) | Pompeii worm associated microbial communities from hydrothermal vent at the East Pacific Rise, Pacific Ocean - Alvinella | ecosystem: Host-associated > Annelida > Integument > Unclassified ... | reverse complement strand
GTTTAAAGATGGTGCGGATGAGAGGACTCGAACCTCCACGCCGTAAAGCACCAGATCCTAAGTCTGGCGTGTATACCAATTTCACCACATCCGCATGTGATTGTTTTATATAAACAATAATAAGTGGTACATCCATTAGGATTCGAACCTAAGACCCTCGCCTTAGAAGGGCGATGCTCTATCCAGCTGAGCTATGGATGCACATAAATATAATACTTAAATCAAATGGTACGCCAGAGAGGACTCGAACCCCTAACCCTCAGATCCGAAGTCTGATGCTCTATCCAGTTGAGCCACTAGCGCTTCTTCATTTGGGTGGTTTCCCAATTTTACCAATGGGGTAGGCGACGGGGCTCGAACCCGCGACAACCTGTGCCACAAACAGGTGCTCTACCAACTGAACTACGCCTACCATAAGAGTTTGATTTAACTATTATATTGAAATTTTAAATATCTAAATGGTCGGAGTGAAAGGACTCGAACCTTCGACCCCCTGGTCCCAAACCAGGTGCGCTACCAGACTGCGCTACACTCCGAAATTTTGCCTTTTTCAAACTGTTCTGTATGAAATTGGAGTGCAATTATAGGCAAAACTTTTGACTTTGTCAAGGGTTTTTTAAAATTTATCATTTTTTTTGAAAATTCTCTCCTCATTCACTTTTACATACTCTTTAAAATGCTTATTCTCTTCTGCAATAATAGCAACAATGCCTTCACTATATCCGTAATATAGCTTCTCTTTTATTCCACTCTTTTTTAAACACTCAATGGTTAAGACCGATTTAAAGGTTGCATGATAGAGGGTATATTGTGAATAGTAATTTTCTACACGGCAGTTATTTATATCTTTTGAGAAGGATATGTTTGAATCCCCTATCTTAACGTAACGGTTAACTTCACTCTCTTTATTACTCTCTTTTATTAAGATATATCTATTTTTTAAATAGAGAGTTACAGTTCCATCTTGATTTACTTTCTCATAAGTTACACCTCTATCTAGGAGACGATGCGTTTCACTGTAATAATCTACTTTTATACCATCTTGATAGATGTCATACTCTACTTTATAATCAAGAGGAGAGGTCATATATCTCCACATATCAAAGACTCTGGTTTTGTCTATCTCTTCTGTTTTTTCTGATGTACCACATCCTATAATAAAAAGGATGATGGATAAAATTAGTAGTTTTCTTCTTCTCATTTTTATTCCTTGAATGAAATGATAATAAGAAACTACTGTAATAGAGTTTTGAACAAAAAATAATCTGCAATCCTCTTCCATAATCTATGATTTGGGAGAGTGAGGTTCACGCCTCTATTTTAGCGTCTTCGATAAGAGAGGGCTTCTAAAAGATGATGTTTTTGAATATGATTTGATAACTCCAAATCGGCAATGGTTCGTGCCACTTTTTTTATACTCCCAATACTTCTGTGTGAAAGAGAAAAACGCTCTATGGCTAAAAAGAGGATTTTTTCTGCCTCCTCTTCTAGAACACAATATTTTTCTATCTCTTGTTCGTTTAATTTTCCATTTAATGCACTCTGTCCTCGCTCTTTTTGGGCTTTAAAGGCTTGGTTAACCAGTGCCTTTAGCTCTTGTGATGAGACGTCTTGTTTATCATTAGCAGATACCTCTTGCATCACAACAAAGAGGTCAATTCTGTCTAGGAATGGGTCAGAGAGTCTATTTTTATACCGTTTAATCTCTTGTTCTGAACATCTACATGCTTTTTTCTTGGATAGAGCATTGCCACAAGGACAAGGGTTCATTGCACTTACAAACATAATATCTGCATCATACTCGACTTTTGAGTTGACTCTTGATATGTTTACCCGTCTATCTTGCAGGGGTTCGCGTAAGGCTTCAAGTATGGTTTTAGAGAAATGGGGAAGTTCATCAAAAAAGAGCATACCATTATGTGCCAGTGCCACTTCACCAATTCGTGCTTTAAAGGAGCCACCACCAAAGATAGAGGCAGAGGTGGCTGTGTGGTGTGGGGAACGCATAGGGCGTTTGGCTTTAAATGTGGGTATGACCCCATCTAAAAATTGATGTTTGGCAATAGAGAGCATCTCCTCTTCTAAAAGAGGGGGGAGAATATCTTTTAACCGTTTGGCAATCATACTCTTTCCACACCCAGGGTTGCCCTCCATAAGAAAGTTGTGCATTCCAGAGGCAGAGATTAATGCACCTCTTTTGGCAACACTTTGCCCTTTTATATCTAAAAAATCGGACTCTATCTCAATATCATCGTAGTAGATTTGACCATTAATGGTTAAACTTTTTGATTGGTAGCTAAATTGTGTGGTTGAGGCTCTAAAATCTCTCTTTTTAAAGAGGTTAATTGCTTGATTTAGATTGTTTACTGCAATAAAATCGACTCCTGCAATGTGGCTTAGATGCTCCATTGCCTCTTTGGGAACAATGGCACGTTTTAGTAAGCCTTGCTCTTTTAATGATAAAATAATAGGAAAGAGACTAGAGCTGGATTTTACCCTGCCATCCAGACCCAACTCGCCAAAAATAAACAGCTCCTTCTCATCAATATGCTCTTTATGCAGGGCATTTAAAAGTGCTATAGAGAGGTCAAAGTGTGTTCCTGATTTTTTTAAATCGCTGGGGCTAAGATTAACTGTAATTTTTAAGGGGGGAAAGGTAAATTCATTGGTTAAAAGGGCCGATTTTACACGCTCTTTTGCCTCTTGTATATCAGAACTTGCCAAACCAACCACAGCAAACCCAGGTAATCCTTTGGTAAAGGTGGCTTCTACCTCGATTATTTTGGCAGATAAGCCATCGAGTGTGGCACAGGTTAAGTGGTTTACAATCGCTTTTTTTGCTTTTGGTGGAAGATTACCACTATTTTTATTTTCGTTCATTTAATATTATCACATAAAAAAATAAAAAAGAATATTAATATCTTGAATTCTAATAATTTTTTATCTTTTAGACTATAAGATATAAATAATTTTAAATTAAGTTTAAATCTATAAAAAATATAATAGATGCTATAATGACGGTACTATAGAATAAGGTTCTCAATAATATGTTATTTAAATATAAAGGTCTTACAAAACAAGGTAAAAGTGTAAAAGGAAGCATTGAAGCTTCTACGATGGATGAAGCGAAACAGAAATTAAAACTGCAAGGTATCTTCTATCAAAGTATCCAAGAGACATCGCAAATTACAAAAAGTAACTTTTCACAACGTGAAATGCCCGGCCCCTTGTTGAGTTCCTTTGCAAAAGAACTCTCCTCTTATCTGAACTCGGGAATGGCAGTCTTGACGGCAATTAAATTAATAGAGGGTCAACATAAAAAAGAGAAAAAATATGCCTCTTTTTTAGCTTCGATTCGAACCATGATTGAAGAGGGGAAATCGCTCTATCACGCCTTGGGTTCACAATCGGTTTATCATCTTCCTGACTTTTTTTTACAGAGTATCAATGTTGCAGGTCAGAGTGGAAAGATGGTGCCCGTGCTGATTCAGATGGGAACATTCTTCTCTAGCCAAGCTAAGGTTAAAAAACAGGTGGGAAATGCGATGGCATATCCACTCTTTATTTTTATGGTTGCTATTGGTATGACGGGCTTTCTTATTGCTTTTGTTGTTCCTAAGATTACAGGAATTTTTAAAGATACAGGACAGGAGTTGCCTGATATTACCAAGTTTGTTTTGGGTGTTTCCGATTTTCTATCGGCAAACTATGTGGTATTGATTGTTGGATTTGTCTCAATTATTATCGCTTTTAAGATGGCATATAAATATATTACGACATTTAAAAAAGCTTATGATGGATTGATGTTAAAAGTTCCTGTGATTGGAGAGCTTATTCAAAACCATGAGTTGGGTCGATTCTCTTATATTTTAGGACTTATGCTCAACTCTGGGGTCTCCTATGCTCATGCTGTTAAGTTGGCAACAACCACCTTTTCAAATTCAGCATTTAGAGAGAGTTTCGAAATAGCCTCAGAGCGTGTTATTGAGGGAAATAAGCTCTCTCATGCTCTACAACGAGGGAAAGGGGTGCTTCCTAAACGTAACTTTATGCAGGCGTTGGCATTGGGAGAGGAGTCGAGTGAGGTTGCGAGTATCTTAAGTAACATTGCAGAACTATACGGAGAAGAGAATGATGATAGACTTAAATTATTATTAAGTCTTTTAGAGCCATTTATGATGCTCTTTATCGGTTTGGTTGTTGGGGTAATTGTTGCAGCGATGTTGTTACCAATATTCTCAATGAACTTGGGAGCTTCATAAGATTCTTCTGATACAATAATTAAAAGTTTATTTAAAGGAGCATTCAATGAAAAGAACATTCGCACTATTAAGCGTTATTTCAACGCTGGGATTAGCAGATATTGTAGGTGGAGAGCTTAACCTTGGGTACTATAATCATGCACCCAGTGGAACGGCACAGTATCAAGGGGATACGGTTGATATTGAACAAGATTTAAAGTGGGAGAGCCAAGGGGATATTTTTGTAAAAGCCTATCTTGAACATCCTCTTCCTGTTATCCCTAATATTAAAGTGGGCTACAGTACTTTTGGACATGATGGCTCAGGGTCTGTTAATAGTGCTTTTGAGTTTGGTGGAAGAACATTTGATTTTAATACCGATATTGACACTACTTTTGATTTAAAAATGTATGATTTAACTCTCTATTATGAGATTCTTGATAATTGGGTTAATGCAGATATAGGAGTTAATGTAAAGTATATAGATGGTGAGATTTCAGTCAATGGAACAGATAAAATTACAGGTTCATTAATTAATGAATCAACAACTTTTCAAGTGCCAATACCGATGCTCTATGCAAAAGTACGTTTGGATGTTCCAGCAACTGATTTAAGTTTTCAAGCTGAAGGAAATTATGTAAGCTATGATGGGAATACTCTCTATGATGCTGAAATTGGGGCGAGATATACTTTGGCATTAGGATTGGGCTTTGAAGCAGGGTATAAAACAATGAAGTTAAAAATTAATGATATTGATGATTTATCTATGGACAGTGATTTTTCAGGTGCTTATGGCAAATTGGTTTGGGATTTCTAATGGCAAAAAAACAGCGTTTTCGTGATATAAAACAGGGAAGAGAGCGTAGTATTACTCCTAAAAAGGTAAAGAAACCTAAAATTCCTTTTGCCTCGACAGGAGTGAGAGCCAAAGCACTTTTAACCGATATTTTTATGCTTTTTATGCCACTCTTTTACTTTGTTATTTATGTAGTAATGGGCAGTTTAGAAGAGGCTTCACATGAGAAGCTTCTCTCTTGGGGTTACGCCCTTATTCCCTATTTAATTATCTTAACAATCTTTATGTACAGAGACCAAGGACGAACTCCTGGAATGCGTTCTCAAAGTTTAAAAGTTATCGATTTTAATACATTGGATAAACCCTCTCTCTTCTCTATTATTTTTAGAAATTTATCATTTATATTAACCCTTCTTATTCCTATTGCATGGTTTGTTCCATTTTTTAGAAAAGATAGTAGAACTTTACATGATTTTCTAAGTAACAGTTGTATTATTATTGATTCAACTAATACTAAAGGCTAAGATGAAGTCGATTCTTTCTCTCTTCTATTTCTCCTACTTCTCTTTGGTAGGGGTTTATATTATGTTTATGCCTGTAGCATTAGAGGGATTTGGGTACAATAAAGTTGAAATAGGTATTATCTATGCTGTTGCTCCCTTTATGCGTTTTTTACTTCCTTTTATTTTTAAATATTACATTAAATTAACCCATAAAATCTATATATATGCACTCTTTTTCATGCTTATTAGTACAGTTACTTTTCTTTTTACTGTGCATAATTTTATCGCTTATCTTATAGCTTCTCTTCTTCTTGGTGCCTCAATGGGTATTACACTGCCTTTTGTTGAGACCATATCTCTTCAGCAATTACCAAAAGCGATTTATGGAAAGATTAGAATGTGGGGTTCGGTTGGTTTTATTGTGATTGCTCTCTCTCTTAAAGCGTTGGCTCCTCTCCCTCTTACAACCATTTATGTATTGACTTTTACAGCTCTTTTATCACTAATATTTGGTTATTTAGCATTAAAATATGATAGGGAAAAAGCCTCTAATGATACAGAGGATGAGAGTAGTTTTTCACTCAAAAAATATTGGGCTTTCTGGACAAGTCTCTTTTTAATGCAGATGGCATTTGGTGGTTTCTATACCTTTTTTAGTCTTTATGAGACCCATCATGGTTTTGGAGAGTATTTTCCCTATCTTTGGACTTTTGCTGTGGTGTGTGAAATTATTATGCTCTATTTTCAAGCTCCTTTACTTCAGAAGAATCTATTGACTCTTTTAAAATTTGCAACACTTATGACGGTTATTCGTTGGCTACTGCTCTATCTCTATCCAAACTCTTTAGAGGTTACTTTTTTTAGTCAAGCATTTCATGCCATTAGTTTTGCCCTTTATCATACAGCTTCCATCACCTACGTCTTTTCACTCTACACTCAAAAGCGTCTGGCACAGCAGTTTTTTCTTGGTATCTCTTTTGGTTTGGGTGGTTCAGTAGGCTCATTTGTAGCAGGATATATCTATGGAGAGTATCTTTTCCTATTTGAAGCCTTTATTACTTTTGGAGCATTTATCATGCTAATTGTGCATGATAAACGCAAAAAATAGGAGAGTAATTAGAGTAGTGGTTAATCTCTCTATTTTTGTTTCTCTTTGTGATACTCCAAATAGCTTAACAATAGAATAATGGCTACCCCTAAATCTATCATCACGTCAGCATAGTTAAAGACAGCAAAATTAAATCCACAGTGCCATGCTACATAATCAACCACACCTTCATGAATAAATCGGTCATAGAGGTTACCAAAAGCACCTCCTAGAATCAGACCAATAGGAAAAGCGTACTGCTTGATATAGCCATCATAGAAGACATAGATAAAAATTCCTACAATTAATAGTAACTGCACCCATTTTAGATTATCACCTAAAAAAGCCAACATAGAAAAGGCTACACCTCGGTTATAGTGTAGCTCTAAATCAATACATGAGCCTTTTAAAATGGTTGCATACTCTACGCCATTGACAGCCTCCATTGCCATCACTTTTAAGCTCTGGTCAATTATAAAAGTACCAATCAAAACTAAAAAGAAGATTACAATAGAACGCATCATGCCAACGCCTTTTTAAAGAAGTTTACTGTTTTATCCATCATAATTCTTAGGGCATGTTGCTCTTTTCCTTCTAGAAGAATACGCATTAGATTCTCTGTTCCAGAATAGCGAACAAGATGACGCATTCCTGCTTTTTCAATTTCAGAAAAAAGCTCTTTGACCCCTTTAATTTCATCAATTGGTATTTTATGAGAAATTTTTAGATTTGCCTGTTCTTGTGGATAGAGTTTAAAAATATCAAACGCCTCAGAAGCACTTTTATTGGTCTCTATCATATAGGCAAAGGCTTGAAGTGCTGAAACTAATCCATCACCTGTTTTTGCATAATCTGAAAAGATAACATGCCCACTCTGCTCTCCACCAAAATTGGAGCCAACTTTTTTCATTACTTCTAAAACATGCTTATCACCTACATCACTACGCTCTAATGTTACTCCATGTGATTTAAGATAATCTTCTAATGCTTGATTACTCATTACCGTTGCTACTACTTTGTTGTTTGCTAACTTCTTCTCATTTTTGAGATGAATTGCCAATGCACCAATAAGCTTGTCACCATCAACCACATCCCCTTTTTCATCAACAATTACAATTCTATCTGCATCTCCATCTAAGGCAAACCCAATATCTGCCCGTGTTTCAATCACTTTTTGAGCCAAAACTTCAGGGTGCATTGCTCCACAGTTGGTATTGATATTGTATCCATTAGGCTTATTTGCCAATACAATTACCTCTGCACCCAACTCTTCTAATACTGTTGGAGCAACAATATAAGATGCACCATTAGCACAATCAACAACAATTCTTTTTCCATAGAGTGAATATTTTGTAGGAAATGAGTTTTTTATGTGAACAATATATCGACCAATAACATCATCAATACGTTGTGAACGTCCTATCTCTTTTTTGGTAACAAAAGCATTTTCTAAACGATTCATATTACTATAAATCTCTTCTATCTCGGCTTCACACTCTCTGCCAAGTTTATTTCCAATAGAATCAAAAAATTTAATACCATTGTCATAATAGGGATTGTGTGAAGCAGTAATCATAATCCCTGCATCACAACGCATATTTTCAGTAATAAATGCAATAGCAGGGGTGGGCATTGGTCCAATCTGTACCACATCAAAACCAACAGCAGTTAATCCTGAAACCAATGCATTCTCTATCATATAACCAGATTTTCTTGTATCTTTTCCTACTAAAATTTTATTATATTTACTGGTCTTTCGTAGGTGAATTCCAGCAGCCAATGCTAAACGCATTACACTCATTGCATTAAGTTTTCCACCTGCTAATCCACGTACACCATCGGTTCCAAATAGTTCCATATTAACTCCATGTTAAGTTTTAAAAGAGAATTCTAACACAGTTCATCTATATTTAGCAATATGTAAAAAAAATCTCTATCTAAGCTCAATCAAACCTAAAATAATAATTGTCAACAACTCATTGGTCAAAGAGATACGAACAATGGAGTTACTAATTTTGGTTTGATTCTTTAAACTTATGGCTGTTATTATCCCTATGGCTATACCGATAATTGCTGGTCGCATCACCCTCTCCTTAATATATAAAAATATTAAATAATATTATATAACAATTTTAACATCTTATTCTTAAAATAATTGTAAGTTAAGCTAAAATAAATCAAGATATAATACGCCAACTAAAAAACAGCATCCCGTTACGTATTACAGGATGCAATAAAGGTCAATTTTGAGTGAAAATTTAATTGGTTATATTGATAGCCTAGGAAACATTATAGACACACAGAGTGCAGAAGAGAACTGCGATGCACAACCTATTGAGTATGATAACTCAGAAGCTTCTTTGGAGATTATTAGACACTCTACGGCACACCTAATGGCACAAGCCATTACTCAAATGTATACAAATGCAAAATTCTTTGTTGGACCAAATGTTGACGAGGGATTCTATTATGACTTTAAAGTTGATGAGAAGATTGGTGAAGAGGATTTAAAGAAAATCGAAAAGACCATGAAACAGCTTATCAAAAAGAAGTATAAGATTGAAAAATATGAAATTAGCAAAGATGAAGCGATAGAGAAGTTTGCTGATGATGATTTAAAACAGGCTGTACTTACACGAATTCCAGATGGTACGGTCTCTATCTATAAACAGGGTGATTTTGAAGACCTCTGTCAAGGACCTCATGTTCCTGCCTTAAGATTTCTACACAACTTTAAATTAACTCGTGTTGCAGGTGCTTATCTTGGTGGCGATGATAGTAAAGAGATGCTTACCCGTATTTACGGTATCGCTTTTGCTGACAAAGAGACCTTAAAGGCTCACCTAAATATGCTTGAAGAGGCAAAAAAACGTGACCACCGAAAAATTGGTGCCGAGATGGAACTCTTTATGTTTGATGAAGAGAGTGGAGCAGGTTTACCATTTTGGATGCCAAAGGGGGCAAAGCTTCGTCATAAACTAGAGACCATTCTTCATAAAGCACACAGAGTTAGAGGATATGAACCTGTAAGAGGACCAGAGATTCTAAAGGCTGATATGTGGAGAACTTCGGGACATTACGCCTGTTATGGTGAAAATATGTACCTAACCACCATTGATGAACAGGAGTATGGTATTAAACCGATGAACTGTATTGGTCATATTCAAATTTTTAAACAGAGTGGAAAGAGTTATCGAGATTTACCACTAAAATATTATGAGTATGGTGTGGTACATCGACACGAAAAATCGGGGGTACTTCATGGACTGCTTAGAGTACGAGAGTTTACCCAAGATGATGCACATATCTTCTGTACACCAGAACAGATTGCAGATGAGGTTATTGATATTGTTGAGTTTGTTGATAGTGTAATGAAGCTCTTTGGCTTTGAGTATACTATGGAGATTGCAACCAAACCAGAAAAAGCGATTGGTGAAGATGCTGTTTGGGATTTGGCTACAGAGGGTCTAAAGACAGCACTTACAGAGAATAACTTACCCTTTACCATTGATGAGGGTGGTGGAGCTTTCTATGGACCAAAAATTGATGTAAAAATCACCGATGCAATCGGAAGAAAATGGCAGTGTGGAACAATTCAGGTGGATTTTAATCTTCCAGAACGATTTGGTGCAGAGTATGTAGCAGAAGACAATACAAGAAAACAGCCTGTAATGATTCACAGAGCGATTCTTGGTTCATTTGAAAGATTTATTGGAATTTTAACTGAACACTACGCAGGAGAATTTCCACTCTTCCTTGCACCAACACAGGTTATTTTTGTTCCAATCTCTGACACTCATGTTGCCTATGCCAAAGAGCTTAAGAAAGCATTAATGAAGATAGAGATTGATTCTGAGATTTTTGATAAGAACGACAGTTTAAACAAAAGAGTAAGAAATGCAGAGAAGCAGAGAGTCCCTTATGTGGTTATTGTTGGAGATGAAGAGATTGCCAACAAAACAGTAGCTATTAGAAATCGACGTAAAAAAGAACAATATAATCTTTCTTTTGATGATTTTATGATAGAATTAAGTCAACAATTAAATGAAGGTACAATTTGAGTAGACAGAACAACAGAAATAATCGAGGAAGAAAAAAGCCAGACGACACCATAATGAATGATAAGATTCGAGCCTATGAACTACGTGTTTTAGGTGATGAGGGTGAACAGTTTGGAATTATTTCTCGTGATGAAGCTTTACAGATTGCAGACAATAAAGGGCTAGATTTGGTTCTTGTTTCCCCTAATGCTAAACCACCTGTAGCCAAAATTATGGACTATGGAAAGTTTAAGTATGAGCAAGAGAAGAAGAAAAAAGAGGCAAGAAAAAACCAAAAAACAATTGATGTAAAAGAGGTTAAGTTCTCATGTAAGATTGCTGATGGAGATATTGCCTATAAAGTAAAACATGCCCGAGAGTTCTTAGAGGCAGGAAAGCATGTTAAACTAAGAGTATTTTTACGTGGTAGAGAGATGGCAAACCCTGAATGGGGTGTTGATGTTCTAAAACGTGTATGGCCAATGTTAGAGGATGTTGGTGTCCTTGAACAAGATGCCCGACGTGATGGTCGATATGTCAACATGTATGTAACACCTATAAAAAAATAATCTAACCTTCTATTCGAATCATTTAACACTTTGTTAAATGATTCACTTCCATATCCTTTCTCTTTTTAACCATAACACCTGCCCTATTTTTAACTTTTAAGGAATAAATAATTATGAAAAAAACTTTAACACTAACCATTATTTTAATAGCACTTTGGGCTATTTCCACATTTATTATCTCTAATCAGACCCAAGAGGAGTTTAATCACTATATTGAACGCTCAAATAGACTCTATTCTGCAAATGGATTAAAACTGACACTCTCTGATTATAACAAATCTTTTTTAAGTTCTACAGCAACTCTACAGATAAATTTTACCAATCCAGAGATAGTAAAAGAGGTTGAAAAAGAGTATCTTTTGCCAATAGAGATTTCTTATACTATTGAACATGGTCCCTTACTTTTTACAGATGGATTAGGATTTGGGCTTTCACGTGTTCATAATCAACTGCTTGTAAGTTCACTGCTTCAACCAACAGTAAAAGAGGAGTTCCTAAAGTTGGTAAAAGAGGATATAACGCTTGATACAGAGATGGTTATCTCTTTTTCAAAAGCGTTATACTACACCATAAAAAGTAATAACATTGAGATTCATCAAGAGAACAGAGAGTTCAAAATGACTCCATTAAACTTTCAAGGGGTAAGTAACCTTCAAACTTTAGCAGGAGAGGGGTATATCTCTATTGCTCAACTTCAATTTAAAGAGGAGAATAGTAGTAATCGTATTAAGATAGATAATCTTACTTTAGATATGGATATTGATGAGATAGCCGAGAAGAAGATTATTTTTGGAGATTTTGTATTCTCAATAGGCAATTTATTTATCCACGATGATACCAATCCTCAAATTGAACAGATGAATATAGGATTTAATGCTGTTATGAAGAGTGAACGTGTTAATGAGACAATGATGAACAGTATGATTCATGGTTTGATTGATTTTAAAGATACAAAATTGCCAAATGAGTTGAAATCATTAAAAAATATTGAATTGGCAATGGAGATGAAAGATTTAGGGATTAAAGGGATGTCTAAATTACAAGAAGTTGCAGAAAATTCACAAAAAGAGCAGATAAAACTTTTAGAAGAGATTAAAACTACGTCGCCTCAAAATCAACAACTTCTCTTTAAAAAGTTTAATAGACTCCAAGAGAAGATGTTAACAGATATTTTACATACTTTTAATCAACTGCTTATTAAAGATAAGAGTTCTATTGCTTACATTTTTAAAATGAAGAGTGAAGATAAAGCTTCTACTCAAGCACTACTTGAAGTAGGCTATACAGGAGAGATGGAGTTTAAAGGAACTTTCGAAGAGATAGCTCAGAGGGTACAATCTAAAATCTTGTCACTAATGCGTTTAAATATTAATATAGAGTTGAATAAAAAACATCTGGAGCTTTTAGGTAATCCTATGTTAAAACCACAGCTTAAAATGGGAGTAGCACAAGGATTTGTAAAAGAGAATAACAGCTCTTATATCTTAAAAGGGTACTATAAAAATGGAGAGTTGATGGTTAATGACAATAACCTTACGGCTACAATTTTACCACTACTCGTAATGATAACTCTTGATTAAAATCGCAACAATCGCAAAATTGTTGTTATGATTAAGGTTCAAGCTACCTTTGAAATTTGTTTAAGAAAGATTCCTCTTGCTCCATTAATATCTCTATTTACTGAGATATTTCCAT
>Ga0256843_1002648_pt1 | contig 12934 bp, 13 predicted proteins | sample AlvinellametaG_FD_191572 | JGI IMG/M metagenome (GOLD analysis project Ga0256843, IMG submission 191572) | Pompeii worm associated microbial communities from hydrothermal vent at the East Pacific Rise, Pacific Ocean - Alvinella | ecosystem: Host-associated > Annelida > Integument > Unclassified ... | reverse complement strand
AAATCGTGAAAATAAACGCGTAACAGGATCATTTTCATTGTATAAAATGCTGATTAACAAATGTAAAGTGTTAATTTCGTCTTCATTAAAAGATTTAGACAACAGATATGAACGTTTTAAAGCATTGGAAGCTTGGTGTGTTAAGGTAATTACCGATTTGTCTTGAATGGTTAAGTTTGAGGTGGATTTGGCCGGTATTAATTGGCGAAGTTTCATGATTAAACTTTCAAGTGGTAATTCGTACTCGTCTAATAATAGTTGAAGTGCACGATTGTGTTCACCGGTAAGCATGGCATATACCAAATGCTCGGTGCCTACATATTTGTCACCATTTTTAAAAGCGATATCCCTGCTTTGTAATATGATTTTTTTGAGTTCTTTTGAATACTTTTCTTCCATTGATTTATCGATATATTTTCTCGCTGTAAATTTACTAAATATTATTGATAATAACTATTCTTTAATAAAAATTTAACCCCCTATTTTTTTGACTTTAAACCCCATTTGTTGTAATAATTCCACGATTTTATCTCGGTTGTTGCCTTGCACGATTATTTCGCCGTTTTTAACACTGCCTCCTACACCCAATTTATTTTTGAGTTGTTTACCTAATTTTTTCAGTGCTTCATCACTTCCTGCAAATCCTTTGATTATGGTAACTATTTTTCCACCGCGTCCTTTTTTGGAAAAGTGTGCTTCCAATTGTTGTTTAGTATTTAAATTTTCTTCTTCACCGGTTGGTTCTTCCGGCACGTAGTCGGGATAAGTTTCCTTTAATAAACTTTGAAGGGCACTTAAATCGTTAAGGCTTTGTTTTTTGCTCATAGCTTGTTGGTTTAAAGGCTGTATTTTTTTAATATTTTCTTCTGAATTTACCTCTGCGGTTCGGAAGTTTTCCCGGTTTTCCCCGGAACATTCTGTTGAGTTTGTAATATCCGTAGATAATTAAAATGGGGATAAAAATCAATTTCTTTCCATGAAAAAAATAGGTATATGTTGCCGGAGCTAACAGTATCAAAAGCAAACCCAATGTGATATACAAGCCTGTATAATCCTTGGATTTAGTCTGTGTTTTACTGAGAATGGCATTATTGACTTCCCGCAAAGTTTTTTTGATGATTTTTTCGTCTTTGGTATTTTGTCGAACAAATTTTTTGATTTCTCCATAAGATTTACCCTGATGCACCAGATTTAGTGCATCAGTGAGTAAATCCTGTTGAAAATATTTGTTCATAATGACTATTAAGCATCGATATTGGCATAAATCGCATTTTTCTCGATAAATTCTCTTCGGGGTGGTACTTCGTCACCCATCAACATAGAGAATACCCGGTCTGCTTCGGTACCGTTTTCAATGGTGATTTGCTTAAGAATACGACTTTCGGGATTCATGGTGGTTTCCCACAATTGTTCGGCGTTCATTTCTCCTAAACCTTTATATCGTTGTACATGAGCGCCTTGTCCGTATTCTTCGAGTAGTTTATCTCTTTCTTCGTCGCTCCATGCATAAGCTTTTTTGGCACCTTTTTTTACTTGATAGAGGGGAGGAGTAGCGATATAAACATGACCGTTTTCAATTAATTCACGCATATAGCGGAAAAAGAAAGTCAAGATTAATGTAGAAATGTGACTACCGTCTACATCGGCATCGGTCATGATGATAACTTTGTGGTAACGCAGTTTTTCCAAGTTCAAAGCTTTGCTGTCTTCTTCGGTTCCGATGGTTACCCCTAGTGCCGTAAAGATATTTTTGATTTCTTCATTATCAAACACCTTGTGTTGTAAGGCTTTTTCCACGTTCAAAATTTTACCTCTCAAAGGGAGAATAGCTTGAAAGTTTCTGTCACGTCCTTGTTTGGCGGTTCCTCCTGCCGAGTCTCCCTCTACTAAGAATATTTCACATCTTTCGTTGTCTGTTTCCGAACAATCGGAAAGTTTTCCGGGTAATCCGGCGCCTCCCATAACGGTTTTTCGTTGTACCATTTCACGGGCTTTTTTGGCGGCGTGACGGGCTTGAGCAGCCAAGATTACTTTTTCAACAATGGTTTTGGCATCTTTGGGATTTTCTTCCAAATAATTGGACAACATTTCCGAAACAGCTTGACTGACAGGGGCACTTACTTCGCGGTTTCCGAGTTTTGTTTTGGTTTGTCCTTCAAACTGAGGTTCGGCTACTTTTACGGAAATGATGGCGGTTAATCCTTCGCGAAAATCATCGCCGGAAATTTCAAATTTCAGCTTGTCGAGCATACCCGATTTTTCAGCGTATTTTTTCAAAGTACTGGTCAGTCCGCGTCTGAAACCCGATAAATGGGTACCTCCTTCGTGGGTATTGATATTGTTGACATACGAGTGGATATTTTCTGTATAGGAAGTATTGTAAATCATGGCTACTTCTACCGGAATACCGTTCTTTTCACCTTCCATACTGATAACATCGCTGATGATAGGTTCGCGGTGTTCGTCTAAAAAGCGGATAAATTCTTTTAAACCTTCTTTGCTGTAAAATTCTTCGTGTTTGTATGCTCCTTTTTCATCTTTTTGACGTTTGTCGGTAATGGTAATGGTAATTCCTTTATTCAAAAAGGCCAATTCACGCATGCGGAGTGCCAAGGTGTCGTAGTCAAATTCAATGGTTTGTTTAAAGATTTCATTATCGGGGTGAAATTTTACGTAGGTTCCTGTTTCATCGGTTTCTCCTACTACTTTTACAGGGTAAAGGGCTTTTCCGCGTTCGTATTCCTGTTGCCATATTTTTCCTTCGCGAAAGACTTGTGCCAATACATGATCGGAAAGGGCGTTTACCACGGAAACTCCTACACCGTGCAATCCTCCGGAAACTTTATATGAATCTTTATCGAATTTACCACCGGCACCGATTTTGGTCATCACTACTTCCAAGGCGGATACACCTTCTTTTTTGTGCATGCCTACGGGAATTCCCCGCCCGTTATCTTTGACCGAAACGGAATTATCTTCGTGAATAACGACTTCGATACGGTCACAATGACCGGCCATGGCTTCGTCAATTGAGTTGTCTACAACTTCATAAACCAAATGATGCAAACCGCGCACACCGATATCTCCGATATACATCGAAGGACGCATTCTAACGTGTTCAATTCCTTCCAGGGCTTGTATGCTGTCTGCTGAATAATTTTGCTGGGTTTGTTGTTTTTTTTCTTCGCTCATAAAAATCAATTTTCTGTTAAATTACTATATACAAAAATACGATTTTTATTTGGCTTTACAAAACTTTCATAGAGATTTTGTCAATTTATTTCTACTTATTTTTCAGGTGAAACAGGTATGATATTAAATTGCATATTTTCATGTATATTTGTAGCGGTATGAAAATTTTATTGTTAGGAGAATACAGTCGGTTGCACAATTCCTTAAAAGAAGGATTGGAAACTTTGGGACACCGTGTTACCTTGGTGGGAACCGGTGATGATTTTAAGCGTTTTCCTTCGGATATCGATGTGTCGTCTTCTTTGCGTAAGCAGTTTTTACACAATGCCTTTTGGATGTTGATATACAAATTTTCAGGTTTTAATTACTTTAAAAAAGATATTTATCACAATTTAAAAAAAATTGCTCCTCAGTTAAAGGATTATGATGTGGTTCAGTTGATTAATGAAGATGCTTTTGCTATTTTTCCTGATGATGAAATCCGGTTTTATCAGCAGGTTTTTAAGCAAAATAAGGCTGTTTATTTATCAGCTTGTGGTGAAGATACTCATGTGATTCAATTTTACAAGGATCATAAAATGCGTTATTCTATTCTCAATCCTTTTGAAGAAATAGGCGGTTTGGAAAATGAGGCGGCTTATTCATACAAATATTTGAAACCGGAATACCAAAAATTACATCATTTTGTGCTTCAACATACCAAAGCTATCATTCCTTCCGATTTGGATTATGCTATTCCTTACCGTAATCACCCCAAAGCCGTACCTATGATTCCCAATCCGGTCAATGTAGACAAGATAGCTTTTAATCCCTTGAAAATCAATGGTAAGATAAATATATTTTTTGGTATTAACCGCTATAGTTTTTATAAAAAAGGTTCGCATATTGTTTTGCGGGTATTGGAAAAAATTGAAGAAGAATTTTCGGACAATGTTCGTGTGGTTTATGCCGAAAATATGCCTTATTCACAGTATATTCAGTTGTATAACGATGCACATATATTAATCGATCAGTTGTATTCATATGATCAGGGCTTTAATGCCTTGGAAGCTATGGCTGCCGGAAAATGTGTGATTACCGGTGCCGAAAAGGAATTTTACGATTATTATGATTTGAAAAAAACGGTGGCACTCAATTCGTTACCGGATGATACGGATTTGTATCAAAAATTAGTCGATTTGATTGAAAATCCTGAAAAAATCATAGAAATTGGAAAAAATGCCCGTTCTTTTATCGAAACGCATCATCATTACGTAGAGGTGGCACAACGCTATTTGGATACTTGGAAAAAATTTGTATAAAAAAACCCGTCTGATTCAGACGGATTTCGTAAAAAACTTTGTATTCAATAAAAATTAAGCACGCTTAACATTTACTGCATTTAATCCTTTTTTACCTTCTGTTAATTCAAAGGTTACTTTGTCGCCTTCACGAATTTCATCGATTAAGCCGGTTACGTGTACAAAGTACTCCTCATTTGAATCTTCGTCGATAATAAAACCGAATCCTTTGGTTTCATTAAAGAACTTTACTGTTCCTGTTTTCATTATTGTAATTTAATTTATTAATGAGACAAAGGTAATGTTTTTTTATTCAAAACCTAATTTTTTTTAAAAATTTTTAATTTTTTTTCGATTTTGTTTTTGTTTTTTTAAAATAATAGATTTTTCTCCACCGGATTTGTAGCAAAATAATAAGGGATTTCTTTGTAGTCTTTAATAAAGTCTTTTAGAATCAGTAAATTAGCTTTTTTACCTACTGCAACACTTCCGGTTTCATCTTGAAGTTCCAAGGCAAAAGCGGCATTAAAAGTAGCGGCATTGATGGCTTGTTCGGGTGTCAATTTTTGCTTGATGCAAGCCAATGATACGACAAAATTCATATTAAAGGTAGGGGTGGACCCCGGATTAAAATCTGAGGCTAAGGCAACAGCTATATTTTTTTGTATCATTTCTTTGACCGGTGCATACGGAATATCAATAAAAAAACTGCAAGCGGGCAGGGCGGTGGCTATGGTTTCTGATTCCGTCAAAAGCCGAAAATCCTCTTCTGTCATTACTTCCAAATGATCAACCGATATTGCTTGGTGTTTAAGTGCGATTTTCATACCGCCCACACTGTTGAATTGGTTGACATGCACCTTGGGTTTGAGACCATATTGTGCACCTGCTTCTAATATTTTATCGGTTTCATCGGCTGTAAAATATCCCTTTTCACAAAAAACATCGATATAATCGGCTAGTTTTTCACGAGCAATAGCCGGTAGCAATTCATGTATGAGTAAATCGATATAGCCTTGTTTGTCATTTTTATATGCCGGAGGTACGGCGTGTGCACCCAGGAAGGTGGCTTTGATAGGGATATTAAAATTTTGTTTGAGGCGTTTTACAACGCGAAGCATTTTTAATTCGCCTTCTTTGCTCAACCCATAACCTGATTTGATTTCGATAGCTCCTGTACCGTGTATCATGACTTCTTTAAGTAAACGTGCACTTTGCCGATAGAGTTTTTCTTCGTCTATTTCGTTCATTTTAAGGGCTGAATTGAGGATACCTCCACCCCGATTGGCAATTTCTTCGTAACTCAATCCGTTGATTTTATCGACGAATTCACCGGCACGCGACTCGGCAAAAACCAGATGCGTATGACTGTCAATCCAAGCAGGTATCATTAGTTTGCCTTGTAAATCTATAATTTCTCCTTTAAAGTCTGCTGATAAGTTTTCCATAGAACCAAAATCCTTGATTATATTGTTCTCGGTTATCAGATAAGCATTTTTGATAAGAGGTAAACGATTCATTTCTGTTCCGCGCAAAGCGGTTTGAGCATTTCTTACCTGGATGAGTTGGCCGATATTTATATAGATTTTTTTCAAGGCAATATTTTAATTGGTGAAAACATAATATAAGATGTTACTACCCATTTTTAGGGCTTTTTCTCGTACTTCCCAAGGATCGTGGTGAATTTCCTCGCTTTCCCACCCATCGCCTAAATCGGTTTCGTAAGTATATAATAAAACCAATCGTTTATCGATAAAAATACCAAAAGCTTGTGGCCGTTTGCCGTCGTGTTCATGAATTTTAGGAACTCCTTCCGGGAAATGAAAATAGGCATTAAAGATGGGGTGGGTGACCGGTAGTTCTTTTAATTCTTGTTCAGGAAAGAGTTTTTTGATTTCTTTACGAATGTATTTATCCATACCGTAATTGTCATCGATGTGTAAAAAACCGCCGTTTTGTAAATATTTTCTTAAATTTTGGACATCATCGGTATCAAAAAAAACATTACCGTGTCCGGTCATGTGAACAAAAGGATAATTAAATATTTCGGAGGAGTTGGATTCTACTACTGCAGGTTTTTCATCGATAGTGGTATGAATATGCTGATTGGCATACTGAATAAGATTGGGCAAGGAAGTAGTAATATTGGCATACCAATCACCACCGCCTTTATATTTTAAAAGCGCGATTTTTTGTGCAAAAACATTTTTTACCGGCACTATCATAAGGAATAGAACCGGTAATAATTTAAAAAATTTTAATGACATTCGTAGTTAAAGAACTTTTTGTTATTCGTCATCATTGGATTTGGACGAACCGCCTGCTACCATTTTGTAAACAATTAAGCCCAAAATGATGATTACAAGGAAAAAGAAAGCCCCCATAAGGTTTCCTACATTCCACATACTTTCGTTGTCTCCGGTCAAAAAATACATAGTTGTTAATTTTACATGGTTAATTATTCATACAAATATACATGTTTTTTTTTGATTATTCAAGCCACCGGATATTTCTTCGGGGGCAAATGCTTTAAATCTGTTTTTGGATAAAAGATGGAATAGATTTATATTTACAATTTAAATCATTAATATCAAATTATTTATGAATTCATCTTTTAAGTTATTTTATAGTTTTTTCTTTCTTCCCTTTTTATTCTTTTCTTGCTCTAATTATAACAAGGGCAAGGAGTTTCCGGCTGATAATTTATACCATCAAAGGAGTTATCCCTATACTCATTTGAATTACCGGGCGATTCGTCGCTCAATTTCTTATACGAAGATTTTAAAGTCTGTAAAAACACCAATGAATGGGCAATGGGAAAATATAGGTATGCAAAATATAGGCGGTAGAATAACAGCAGTAGCTATTGCTCCGGATAATGCCCAAGTTTGGTTGATAGGATCGGCTAGTGGCGGGATGTTTAAAACCACGGATTTGGGACAGACTTTTGTGCCGGTTTTTGATGAACAAGAAAGAATAGCCATAGGAGCAATTCGATATGCTCCAACTGACGGGCAACGGGTATATGCCGGAACCGGTGAAGCCAATGCTGCGGCTAATATGGCCTGTTTTTTTGGCAATGGAGTTTATCGTTCTGATGACGGAGGTGAAACATGGGTACATAAGGGCTTGGATGAAACACATCATATAGGGCGAATTGCGATAGCTTATGACAATCCTGATATATTATATGTAGCTGCTGCCGGCAAAATGTATCAAAAAGATAATCATAGAGGTGTATACAAAAGTACCGACGGGGGAGATACCTGGCAACAGGTTTTATTTGTCAATGATTCCACTTCTTGTATTGATGTAGCTATTCATCCGCAAAATAATCAAATTGTTTTTGCCGCAATGTGGAACCGAATACGTTATCCTTCGTACAGAAATTATTCGGGTGATGATTCGGCCATATATCGTACTACGGACGGTGGAGCCAATTGGACCAAACTTACCAACGGACTTCCTACAACTGATTTAGGTCGCATAGGTATAGCCATTGATCCGAACGTTTCAGGTACGCTTTATGCTTTTATTTCACATCAAAATGAAAATACTTTTAAAGGAATTTATAAATCTACGGATAATGGTGATACCTGGCAACAGGTTAATCAATCTCCTTTGAATAACTTGTGTTCCGTCTATGGCTGGTTTTTTGGTAATATTTCCGTTAATCCACATAATTCCGATGTTTATGCCATAGGTTTTAATGCTTATAAATCTACTAATGGCGGGTTTAATTGGAGTACATTTTCTTCCGGAATTCATCCCGATAGCCATGGGATTGCTTTTGCTCCTTCAGATGACAATGTAATGCTTTTGGCTAATGACGGAGGTTTATATTACTCATTAAATGCAGGTGCTTCTTGGCAACACAATGAAAATCTGCCGGTAACACAAGTTTATAACATCGATATTAATGTGCAAAATCCGGATGAATTATATGCCGGAACACAAGACAATAATTCTATCAGAAAGCATGCCGGAACAGATAATTGGGAAGTTTTACTAGGCGGTGATGGTTTTCATATTAATGTAGATTCGCAAAATCCACAATATATATATGCCGAATATCAATATGGTAACTTGTATCGTTCAAATGACGGTTGGCAAGCTAATGTGTTTAATGCGACTCCACCTGCCAGCTCAAATGATAACAAAAATTGGAATACCCCCGTGGTTTTATCAGCCTTTGATCCGGCTATTGTTTATTATGGTAGTGACAAGCTTTATCGTAGTATTTATGCCCAAAATTGGACTTGTATCAGCAATGATTTATCTAGCATGCGCGATTACAACGAGTTAGGCAGTTTAATAGCAATTGCTCCTTCTTATCTCAATGACCAAACGGTTTATACCGGCAGTGATACCGGTAAAGTAAAAGTAACTTTTGACAACGGACAAAATTGGCAGGATATTTCAGCGGGTTTACCCGGCAGATGTGTCAGTCAAATTGCCATATCTCCGGATGATGATTTAACGGCTTATGTGAGTTTTTCCGGCTATTCCGAAAACGATTATGCAGCCCATATTTATAAAACCACAGATGCCGGACAAAATTGGACGGATATTTCAGGCAACTTGCCGAATGCACCGGTTAATGATATCGAATTGTATAACGGAAATATTTTTGTAGCGACCGATACAGGCGTTTGGTACACTACCGATGAAGGAATTACATGGGATATAGTAGGTGATAATCTACCGGTCGTACCGGTTTTTGATATCAAAATTCATCATTCTACACAATATCTGTATGCAGGTACCTACGGACGTTCGATGTACAAATTCGATTTGAATCAAATCTTATCGACGAAAGCGGAGCCGGATAGGGTAGAAGTAAAGCTGTATCCCAATCCTGCTACTGATTTTATACAAGCGGATAAAGATTTGGATGCAGTTGTTGTTTTGGATATGAAAGGGCAAATTCTCAAAGAATGGAAACTTTATTCTGCCGGACAAAAACTAGATATTTCCGGTCTTTCAAAAGGAATTTATCCTGTGATTTTTAGTATAAAAGGAAAAAGTATGCTGCAAAAATTGATAAAGAATTAGAGCTATGGGACTGTTGTGGCTTATCTTATTTTTGATATTTTTTATTTTGGCATTTCGGTGTAATCTCAAACATGTCGGATTATCCTATTCAAGACTAAAAAAAATGTATGAATACCCTGATATTGTTCCGGATAAAACAAAACCCAAAAAGAAAGCGTATTTTAGCAAAGAAAAATGGGGGTGTTTTGGTTTAAGCCTGTTGTCAATGCTGTTTTTATATATATTGTATAAGTCTGTAAGGGGCAATTAAAGCTATTTAAAGTTTTCAACTTCGCTTATTCCAAAGACTTTTAATCCTTTGGGTTCACAATAAAAGCATTGGGATAAATTTTTTCTTTGCTCAGCGAAGTTTGTAACTTCACGAGATTTTACGAATTTTTATCTTTCATATTCGAATCAATTATAAATTTACGGTAAATAAAAAGAAAAATAATACAGGCAAGTAGTGTTCCCATTAAAGTAAGCACTATTTTTTTATAAAGACATAAATCGTAACCGGTAATTATTGAAATACAATCCTGCGGATCAACGGTTTCATATTTCAAGCTTACTTCAATGTTCAATAAAATTAGAAGTAACCAAATTATTGCTAAACTCCCTAAGCTTACTAATATATAATAAAATTTAGATTTCAAGGGTGAATTTTATTTACTGATTGCTCGGCGAAGTTTTCAACTTCGCTTATTCCAAAGACTTTTAATCCTTTGGGTTCACAATAAAAGCATTGGGATAAATTTTTCGAATTTTTAACAGGGCTTGGTCAGCCGATAATTTGTTTTCATATTCTCCTACCCAAACTTTAAATTCCGGAGATTCCCACTCTACTATGGCATAAGTGCCCGGAAAGTTTTCTAAAAATTTGCTTTTGACAGCACGGGCTTTGTCGATATTTTGTCCATTGTATAGTTGAATGTGATAAAACTTAATACTGGTTTTGTTTTTAACAGCACAATCTGAGCGTTTTTCCAATAATTTATTAACTTTTTGCGTGGCTATAAAGCGATTTTCATCTTTTTGCTCTTGGGCAAACATATGCAAACCGGAGAATAATACCATTATGTATATTAAAAGTGATTTCATAATATTTTTTTAATTTTTGGTCGAAATACGACTCTCAAAGTTACAAAAAATCTCTAAATAACAATAGAAATAATTATGCCAAAAAAAAACTTGACCATTACAGATGAATGATCAAGTTTTGTTTTGAGTATATTTGGTTAATTAATGTGCGTTGTGGTGCATCAAACTTTCTTCGATATAAGGGTGATTGATAGGCAAGATGTGTTTACGTTTAGCCATTTTGTTAAATACGATAAACATAAAGATACCTAAAAATCCTAAGAAAATACCTATTTCATATAATCCGAATACAGGATGAATATGTTCGCCCATTCCATTAAAAGTATGTGTAAGAGGAGGGAATACCGACAAGTATACATCCAAGAATAATCCGGCTAAAATAACCAATGACATAATCAATAATACTTTCGGATTTTTAGCCAATTTATTCGGTAATAATATAATGAAAGGCAAGAAGAAATTGATAATAATGTTCAAAGTAAATAAAGTTTGAGAGAAATGGAATCGTCTCAAGAAGTAATATTCGCCTTCTTCGGGGATATTTCCGTACCAAATCAACATATATTGGAAGTACCAAGCATAAGCAAACAGGATAGATCCCATAAATAAGTATTTGGAGAAATCATGCCAATGGGATGAATTCATAAACGGATAATATCCTTGTTTATGCAAATAATATACTATCAATATAATGAGAGCAGATGCATGGAAGAATCCCGAGATCAGTTCTTTGATACTAAATAAAGTACTGTACCAAAAAGGTTCTAATGACATCAAATAGTCAAAACCGGCAAAGATAAAAGTCAAAGCAAAGGCAAAAATATGCACTTTGGAGAAGAAGCGGCTTTTTTCAAACCATTTCAAAGCATGTGCTTTGTCTTCGTCTTCTTTTTTAGAGAATTTTTCCAAGATTTTGATGGTTAATAACCATACGAGGAAATAGATAATGGTACGGGTGATAAAAAATCCGGCATTGAGATAAGGTGATTTTGTATGCAGTATCTCACTATAATCTTCATATTTATTAAAATCCGCTATATGTCCTTCTGGATTAGCCCAAGGGTATACATATTTAAGGCCAACAAGGACCAATAACAACATAAATATGAAAGCAGGCATAACAAAGCAACTGATAGATTCGGGCACTCGTTTAAAGGCTGCTGACCAACCTGCTTCGGCAATATATTGAAGTGCCATCCAAAAAGCTGCGCCTAATGCTAAGATTAAAAAGTAGTAATTACTGAACAAAATATTTGCCCAGAATCTATGGGTATCAGCTGTATATGCCAAAATGCCACTAATTAAACCAATCGCCATTAAAACAAAGCTGATAGTTTTTAATTTTTTTGAAAATACAAATCTTTTTTTCATTGTCATAGTTTTAAGTTATTTTACTTTAAATTATTCTTGATATAAAGAACAATTTTCCATCTGTCATCAGATTTAATTTGCGAAGCATGTGCACCCATGATAGCCGATCCCATAGTAATAACATGGAATATTTCACCATCGGGTTTGGCATGAATATATCCGGCGGTTAAATCTGCCGGGACACCCGGATACAACTTTTTACCGTTTTTAACCAATTTGGTCAATTTACCGTCTCCTTTTCCTTTTTCACCATGGCAAATGGCACAATAGATATTGTATTTCATTTTACCTCTTTCCAAATTTTCTTTGGTGGGTTTAAAAGGATTCTTTAACATTTCGCCGGCTTTGGTTTTATCTCCGAATTTATCTTTAAAAGGATAGGGCATAAATTCACGGGAGATGGTTCCCTCTACCGGTTTTTGAAGTGTTTTACCGTCTTTGAAAATTTTATTGGGGCTATATGATTCATAGGCTTTGGAATAATACATATCAAAATCACCCATATAATCCCAATAGGTTTTTTCTTGTTCGTGATTACACGAAGTCAATCCGATTAATCCGAATAATATTATTATAATTTTTTTCATCTCGTTCAATTTTAAATCATTTATACTTCGTCTACCTTTTCAGCTCCGGTTTTCGTAAAAATATCACGAAGCTTAGCTTCCATATCGCTTGAAAGTTTACTTTTATCAATTAAAATAACCATTTTGTCATCGTTGATACCCGGATATTCAAATTCAGGTTGCTTACCGGGATATAGTCTGTCTTGATAAAAGAAAGTAGCTACTGTTGTTAAAACGGTAGTTAAAACCGTACCGATAAACAACAAAACCGGAAATGTTAAACTCAAATTGGGTTTTCCACCGATATTGAGTGGATAGTCTACTACAAATGTATAATATAATGCGGCAAATACACTTGTTATACCAAATACTCCATAGAAGAATGCTAAA
>Ga0256843_1002647_pt1 | contig 12945 bp, 8 predicted proteins | sample AlvinellametaG_FD_191572 | JGI IMG/M metagenome (GOLD analysis project Ga0256843, IMG submission 191572) | Pompeii worm associated microbial communities from hydrothermal vent at the East Pacific Rise, Pacific Ocean - Alvinella | ecosystem: Host-associated > Annelida > Integument > Unclassified ... | reverse complement strand
GGCAAGAAACCTTTTGTCTGAGAACTTCGGTCATTTTATCAACAACTTTAAATCCACAACGGGCGCGGCGGGAAGAAGGGCATCTGCCCTTACTGAGATTATCAATACTCGACTCCAAAACAGGATGGGAGATGAATATGTGCCAATGCCGGCTGTTGAGCTGGTGTCCTCTTTTCCGAAGTCTTCCAAGAGTGCAAGCGATGACTTTGCAAGTATCTATAAAAAATACCTTGACTTGAACGGGGACATCGACCATGCCTTTTTCCAGACACTCAGATCAGAGAGGAGGGAGTTGTTTAGGGAAATGGTCGAGATCTTTGATAGCTTCATGGGAAGTGGAGTTCCGAAGATTTATCAAGGGGAGGAATACAAGTACGAAGAGGATGGAGTTGTAATAGACTTGAGCCGTTCAAAGTATCTTTATATGGAGCAATTCAAGTCTGGGAAAGAAAGCGTCAGTGTAGATGAGGTGGTTTTATCTTCTCTGAAAGACGGGTTCCCTCGCAATTTTGTATTTTCCTCCCTCCTGGACGTGTGCCCGAGTGACCTTCGACACCTCTTTGCCGAGAAGCAGGAGGGACGATACCTGCCGTATCGCATCGAACTGTGTAACGCTTCCGAGAATGAGGTATTCGATGCCCTTGCATCCAAGGGGGCAAAAAAAATTGTCGGTAACTCTATTGCAGCAAACGAGTCCCTGCTGGTGTCCAGTACCCGAACCGCAGGCACTATGATAAATTTCCTGAACGCACTTGATGAAGCGTTGAAATTCAAAGAGGCGAACCCGGACACAGCAGACATCGAGATTATCGTTAACCGCCCTGGGCTTGCAAGAAACCCGGACGATGCGAACTTCAGTAGCATTACGCGTCGTCTTGACAAAAACAAGATACCGGACAGTATCATCATAACGTATGTGGGGCGCACTATGATGGAAGCAACACTGCATAACGCCCTTTCGCAAGGCAGAAATGTAGTTCTAGTCTCGAACTACGAATCAACATCAAGGGGTCTCGATCTGTCGAAACTAGATACCATTGTCGCAACGGGCGGTCTCAAAAAAGGACGGGAAACCATTCAGTTCCTCCATCGTCAGTATCATGTTGATCGGCAGGATGCTCGCGTTTATATGCACAACGGTGGTGAGGATGGGGCACTAAGCTTCCCTTATGGGAGCCTAGAAAAATTATCCACCATGGTTCTCGGAGACGTGAGCAGCAGTGACACTCGTGCTGAGGCAGAAGAGATGGCAAGAAGGGTAGAAAGGGGGCTGTTCGGTGATGACAAGATTGAAGACCAGAGTCGCTTTGATCTCAAGCTCATGGATATGGTTTCTTCACTCGACGAAGATGTGCATATCTCGCCAACGGAGGCCGATTATATAAACTTTCACCTAGCCTATCGCAAGCAGGAGGTCTACACTGCGTTTATGGGCGGGAGAAAGATGAGCGAGGTTCCCAAAGAAGGAAATGAAATCTTTAAACCGTCCGAGAAATACGGTGCTACGGTTGGGGCGAACAAGGGGAAGAATCCGAACCAGGAAGTTGGTCAAGAAGAGGACATGGAGAATATCCCAAACCAGAACCTTTCCTCTCCTGCATACTAGGGGTTCCCTTCTGAATCCACCATGTTTTTTTTTAGATATAATTACACAAAAAATCGCAGGTGGTTCCAGTGAGACTTCATATCTTCTTTGGCAAATCTGGTGGAAGAGGGCAATCCTCTATCGTCGCCGGCATGTCGAGTCTACTGTCCTCCCCAATCACTATTGATGCAAACCTCCACAATCAGACGCTTTCTCTCTTCTGTCCAAACTCCATCGTTATTGCCGGGGGGGACAAGCCACCATCCATTATCGTCGATGAGGTGATGGATGGTGTCATACGCGCTATCAAGCAAAAACCGGGCGACATACTTCTGGATCTATCCCCCGAGCTATCCACTCCTTTTCTTGACCAGCTTGCCAACAAGGGTTGCGCCATCTGGGAGGTTTTAAAGGAAGAGGGGATAAGTGATATCAATGTTTATCACATTATTACTCCCCACACCTTCAGTGAGACAGTCAGAGAGGAGGGGGCTGTCATTCCGATCGCGCAGTGCTGCTCCCGTGGTGGCGGAGGATTTTATTTGCTGATGAATGAGTTCTATGAAAAGTTCAGCAAAAGTGAGGAATCAACTATCTTAGAATATGGAGGGAACCTCCCCTGTGGTGTGAAAACCGAAAAGATGGAATATTCTGCTGCGGCACAGAGACTAACCATGAGAGAAATTGTGAACAAGAGAAGAAGCCCGGTGGCGGCGAGAGCCGCCATTAGTGGTATTTATCGTGGGAGGGTGGACGAGCACATAGGTAATCTCAAGCGCATTATTACTCTCTCAGGTGGTGTGGCGGACGAAGAGCCGCCCCAGTACCATGCTCCATCCAGTGAGAAAGAAGAGGGACGACCGGTGGCGGGGGAGGAGGTGGCTAATTCCTCTGAGCCCGAATCGTCAAATGAGGACAAAGTAGAAGAGTCGGTTGGGGTGGCTATGTTGGGGGGAACGCAAAACGACAAGGAGGAAGGTGACATATATGATGAGTATGAGGAAGATGATGAAGAATTTTATAGAATATAGGGGTAGGCAATGGTAGATAGCGCTGCGAGGAGATTGGAACAGTTTGCAAAGGAGTTCAGGGTAGAACCGGACGATCCATTGTATTTTATGGTAAGCGTGCTCTTGGAACTCTCTGAAAAGATGGATCGGCTTGAGGGGGCAAAAGTGATTAAAGAGGAGGAGGCAAGCAATCTCTTTGCCGGTGCTGTATCAGAATTTATGAGCGGGAAGCTCAATATTTCTTTTCCGGAGTTGTCTATCGACTACGATATTTTGGCCGATAAAATAGCCAAAAAAATAAAGGAGGGGTAAGATGTTTTCTGCGCCCATGGCACAACTGAACCAGGCTTACCACAACGGGATAATACAATACCCAAGAACAGTAGGGAATTACACCCCAAGCCTCTATGGGAGAGCACACCCTCCCTTTGATACGTTTGATGGGTTTTCTAACGCACTGGCTCGCAATGAGTACCCCTTGTCCATGGCGACAATCCCTCTCTTGTTGTGTAACCAGGGTATCGTCACCTCATCGACGCTGGAAGGAGTTGGAGGGTTTCTCTCCACACTGTATCGGAACGATAGCGAGTGGCTGACTCCAAAACCAGACAAGCGGGAAGCCATTATTGGGTACAAGGGAATGCTTCGGGCGGTACAGCACGCTTTTGCAGAAGAGGCCACCATGAAGTCCAGCGAGGTAACATGGGCGCATCTCGACCCATACACGCCTCTTAGGGAACTTCGCCCGGATGGTATTGCCTTTACTGTGTCGAGTGCGAGAAGCAGGGAATACGAGACGAAAAAGCGCCAAAACAGAAAGGCGAGGGTTGATCACTCACCGTCGGCCTTTCCGGATGTATCCATAGACGCACCGGTTCGTGTCAACTCTTTTGAAGAAGCGGTCCAGTTGTTCCAACAGAGAGAAGAGATGTTGAGGATAGCCAGAGCTATTGACCAAAGTAATAAGGCAAGAGATGTTGAGAAAAGAGCAGACGGGGTGACAATATAATGGGAGGAGAAAACGCACATGCGCCAAAAGTCAAAGGAGCCCCGCTGGAAGAAAATTCCTCTGTTATTGAAGCCCCGGTGTTGTCGATGGGGTGGGCACAAGATGGAGGGGTAACACCCACAAATATATCTATCGAGGAAGTGGTGGGGGAGGAAGTAGCGAAGGAAGAGATGGGGAAGAAGAGTCAAAAAGAGAGATACCCGAATATTTACGCCAGAGATCTTTCGGGGATGGAACTACTTCCGGAAGAGAAGGTATTCATACAAGAAGAGTTCAAGAAACTCACATCAATCGCTTCCACCTTGTCTGCCGAGGCTGTGGGTGAAGAGTCCGCAAAGCTTTTGTCTGAGAAGATGGAGGAGCACATGCAGAAGACCCTCGAAAAAATAGCCGGGCGCATCCTGGATGGAGCGGAGGCAAAAAGCAAAGGAAGAGCAAAGGAATCAAGCCGGCCGGCTGAATTTGTCTACAGTGATTTTGAGCTTTTTCGTCAGGCTAGGATGGTGCTTCTCTATATGAAGCGCGAACTCGGCACGGGCAATGTAAACAAGGAGCAAATAGCCCTGGGCGAAGAGATATACAAAACAATAGCGGACGACATTCTTATTGTGGATGTGGATGAGCTAAAGAGAGAGTTTATTCTGTCGGAGAATGCGATGAAGGCCGTCGTATCCCTGTATTATGAAATGTTTGGATATGAGGAGTCGTACCGCCAAGCGCTGGTGGCGCTATTAGACAATGACGGCTTTTCTCCGGACAGTTTTTTGAGTTTCATATAAGGGGCGACGGCTTTTGGAAAAATTATAGAGTATAATTCCTAAAGCTAAAGCAATAGGAGTCCCAAAATGCCACAAAGTAACAAGAGAAATATGAGAGAGAAGCCGACACTAGCCGTACTTGCTGCGTCCAATGATGTGAGTGTTGCTTACATTTCGGCCAATGCCGCCATGCGCGAACCCCTTGCAAAAACCTCGTCCTTTAATCATGTCCGCACAGGAGGCATCAATGGACTGGGGCAGGAGGGGAGAGCCAGTATCGTCAACGCCCTCGATCTACACTCCATTGTCGCCCATTCCGGAGAGGTCATCAGGGTGGCCGAAGAGATCGTTACGCACCAAACAGTCACCTTCCCTGATGTTGACGACCCTTCCCTTCGATATGTTGCTGTTTATGATTCTCGTGTGGGAAACAACCTGAGCGGGATTGAGGCAAACAAGAAGCCTGCCGGAGCGCTTAAAGTGTTTCGGCAAGAGCTGCGTCTCGACGAGGATGGGGGCGTGGTCGGAGTCAAAAAAACATCATTGCTTCCAGAGAAGAGATCCCTGACCATCTCAGAAAAAGTTATCAAAAAAGACGAGCTCTACTCTGCCGCTGCCTTTGTATTTCACGCGATGGCCGCCGGAGTAAAAACCGACAAGAGCCTTGCGGACTACCTGCAATCTGTCAATGGCGAAGTCACAACCTATCCGGACTACGCGAAGATGATCAAGATTTTCGATCATGCCCTCGATCGAACACCGGACAATTTGCGTCTATTGAGTGAGGTCGCAACAAATTTCAAGGAGGAGTCCGGTGGCAAGATCGATACAGAACTGCTGGTTTCCGAGGGGGACTACTCTACTAAGTACACCATGCTCCATGCTTTTGGACTGGAAATACATACAATCGAGCAGGCACGGATCGCTCGACGAGTTCTTGAAGGAGACATAAAAGCATCTGAAAAACTGGCAAACTCCGCCGAGCTTGCCGCACTGCTTGAAATTCAGGAGTACATGAAAGAAAAGGGGATGAGTGCACAGATCCGCAACGTGGACACAACCTTTGTGGGGTACGATGAGACTGGATCAATTATCGTCTATGAAAACCATACATTACCCATGGTGCCGAATATGTCAATATACAATGACGTGCTGGGGGACTACAGCAAGGAGCTTCGTGATGACTTTGGAAAACTTCTGGCTCGGGCAGGTGGTAAGGATGGGAATGCCGCTCCTACAGACCGCGAGATTATTGAGATCGAGGAAAGGGTAAGAGATCGCGTAAAATACTATGCGCGAGAGTTATATGGAGAGGGAAGCGCCGGCTATCGAGCAGCAGTCGTTGCTATGGGCGAAGGTAACGCGCAAAAAATCCTGACAGGCGGGGATGCGGATCGTGCCCATGCCATACGGGTGTTCCGGGACACATTTACCTTCCTTAAACGCGCCGCAGTAAGACACGTTCTCGCCTTTTCAGATGATATCAGTATTGCAGTGAATGACTTTATGACGCGGGACGGTAAGCGCTTGCGTCGTTACCCCTACTCCTTCTCCACTCCGTTTGACGGGCAAGAGAATCGCATTAAGCCGGGCGTGCAATATGACAACTATCTGCTGAATGCGAAAATTCCCATGTTGTCTTACCCCGTAGACTCTGAGCTGGATTTGACCAACATCAACTTTAAGAACACAGTCGCGCCCGTTGCGAAAGTGGCGAGAGGGAAGGATGGAAGCGTGCTGGACATCATCCGTCTTGCTGATCCGTCACGGTGGCGACGCGTAGAGGGGAAGATGGCCGGAGTGATGATGGAGTTGCTTGAAATTGACATGCGAAAGCAAGGGGCGAAGGAGAGGGTTGACGAGCTCTTGAATTATGGAAAGGTCGGCGAAAATGGAAAAGCAGACGGAAACGGGATACTGGGGGTATTGAGTACAAACGAGCTGATAAAAGAACGACTTTTTGACACACTGAGTACAATCTATAATACCTTCACCTCAAAGGGGGTCAATGAGGGGCGAAAGGCGATACGAGCGCTCGAGCATAGCCATGAAAATAACGAGAAGAATCTCTGGAATTACATCGAGGCATCCGCGACGGCAACCCCTCGGATTGTCGGTCTTGAGGCAATGTACCGAGCGCTAGGAAAACCGGAGGCAGTTGAGGCGATCAAGGATCTTTTAAACGGAGAAATCAATGCAGAGGGACTGTCGCAATATGGGGAGCTGAGCGATCGTGACATTATGGGGGTTAAAGTTGCCGCAGTGATCATTGAGGCTGATTTTGCTTCGATCGATTCTGCCGTTGAAAGAGATATGGAGGTTAACCCGCTGATTGATGGATCTCCGGCGATTGTGTCTGCTGCTGAAACCATTGGTAGGCGAGTGGTTGAGACCACTTCTTTGCAGTTGCTTTATAAAGGAAAAGGCGGATCGGTTGGGTTTGCCGTGTCGTCGAACTGGGCGTTGCCTTTTGAGGATAACCCCTTTGTCTCTTATTCTGGTGCCGACAATAACTACGATGCGGAAGTTGATATCGCCGCACTCAAGGAGATGAGTGAGCGGCCGGGGGGTGAAAAATATCTCAGTGCTGCTTCGTTTATTCAAAAGAGGTTCATCGAGGAGCAGAAGGAGAAAGCACTTTCAAAGGATGAGGCGGCGGCTCTCAATATGGCACACGGGATGTTTGATGAGGGTAGCCTTAATGCTGCGCCACTATCAATGAATACCTTCGAGGGGGAATCCGGCGGAGAGCATCCTGATAAGGGAGAGCAGCCTCACGAGGAGATCACCCATCCCAGTGACAATAATCCTTCAAGCGATGTGGGGAGTGCGACCATGGAGGCATCCAAGGAAGAGGAGGTGGAGGACGAGAATGTTCCTACTGTGCAGATCAGTATTGATGACCTCGAACTTGATCTTGGGGAGAAAGAGAAAGAATCCCCCCAGGATACAAAAGAAGTGGCTCGAGAGGAGAGCGCACCTCAAGAGAGTAAAGAGGTCGAGCCAGACACAGTAGAAGAAGAGCCGGTCAATGCCTCCGAAGAAAAAGAAGATACTTTGCTTGATCGACGAGCCGAGATCGCCTCAAAATACGGTGAGTTGAGTTTGGAAGAAAAAGAAGAGTATGCCGACGCGCTCGACAGCATTTTCCAGGAGAGGGCGGAGCTGGTAGCCAGAAAGCTTGGGTATAAACTTCATGAGTGGAAACCGCTGGTTGAGTCTGGTGTTGTCAGGTTTGACTTCAATAAAGAGAAAACGAACGTCATCGGAGCGCAATTCTTTGGGGTGTTGGATGATCTGTCCCGCAGCGTTGATGACCTCGCAAGGGCCATCAACCATGTGAATGGTGAAGAAGCGGCTTCACAGAAAAAAGGGAGGGGAAAAGAAAAAAGCGCTGCACCTGTCGAGGAAGTCACAATGGATGCCATCAATGGCATTGAGATTGATGGAGAAGAGATTGGTGTGAATGCCGAAGAGTTGGCTTCACGGAAAAAAAGCAGGGGAAAAGAAAAAAGCGCTGCACCTGTCGAGGAAGTCACAATGGATGCCATCAAGGGCGTTATGATCGACGGAGAAGAGATTAATGATGTCCAGGACGCACAAGAGTATATTCAGTCTTTTTATGGATACGACGAGAGGAATGTTCCGGACGATGGTGGATATGACCGATTCGTTGTTGAGATTTTGTTTGAGAACAAGGAGCGGGGTGTAGAGGTTTCTCAATCTTTTAATATCGATGCCGGGATGCTGTACGGGGACATCGACCCATTCCGGGAGCCGATAACGATGGGAATGGAGAGCTTTCGCAAAACCATTGTGCCAGAAGATGGTGGAGCAATCTTGGTCGGCGTGGTAGAAGACAATGTAATCAGGGGCATTGAACTTAACCCCGATAACTCACGTAATATTCACTTTGATGACAGTGATGAGGTGGCTCAGCGGAAGTATGACGCATTGATTTTGAGCGGTCTTGTGGTCGAAGAAGAGGAGGTGGAAGAGCCCGAAAGTGCAGAAGAGGGCACGCTTGAAGACAAAGAAGAAGGCGAGGTTGATAGGGAAAACAAGGAGGAAGAACAGGACGAATTACCTAAGATAGAAGAGGGCGAAGATTTAACCATGGATACAAGTGGAGGGGTGCCCGAGATAGGGTATATAAGCGAGGAGAAAGAGTCTCCGAGTGAACACCATTCACCCTCGTTGTTTGATATTTTCTACAACGAAGAGGAGAACAATGCCACCGATACCGCAGTGGTTGACCCAGGGAAACAAAGCGCAATCGACGCAAAAGAAGAGGAAGAGAATAATCCGAACGAGAAAGAGACAGTTACCGAGAGAGAGGATGAAGATATTGCCGACGAAACAGCGGATAACGACGTTTTGGCTGCGGTGAGCGCCGTGCAGAACGCAGGAGATCTCGACGAGAACGAGGGAGACGAAGAGGATCTGTGTATCTTTGACGACGAGGAGATTTATTCCATTTCCTCATCGAGCGTGACGGCCACAAATAGGAGGTTGTCTAAAGAAAAGGAGCAAGAGCGGGGGAAGGAGAAGCCTATACGCAATTTTGAGTTTTAATGAGCCGCAACACGCGTGTGGATTTTTTAGCTATAATTTTGCAAAACGTATAGCAAAGGAGCGCCATGTCAGTCCTTCAGGATCTTAAAAGAACATACGGACAAACGTATCGGACGATTGCGAAAGTTATCTACCGGTCGGAGTCAAACGCCACCAAAGTCGGGGCTTCCGCCGTTGTAGATCTTTTAGATAAATATATTGCAGAGCTCCGGAGTGATAAAAAGCGAACAAGTGCAGTAAAAGCACTAAAACGTATTTCTGCAAAAATCCAGGGTGGGATGCCACGGCATAAAGCCTACAGTGGCTATTTGCCTCCGCAGATGGTGGAGTTTCTCGAGATAGCTGATGAGCACAAGATTGATCCGAGTGAGATATTCAAGCGGTACGTTCCAATACAAGAGGATACTGACAGCCTCCTGCGGAGTATCCGTGCGAAAATGGTCATGCCCCTACTCATCTTCTCTTTTGCTGTGGTAGCGGTCGGTAAGATAGTCTCGGTTTTTCAGGGGATACGCGAAGACGGCGTTATCCACTTTATGCCCTACATGAACTTCGTTATGGATCACTACATGACGATCAATGTCACCTATGCAGCACTTTTTATAGTCTTTTTTATACTGTTTCCTTCAAAGGTGCCGATGATCCGTGGTGTCATGAAGGAGGTCGAGGCCATTTTTGCTCTTTTGGCCGTAGAGGTATACGGGATGCTCGGGATGCCCGCTGGAAATATCGCCAAACAGATCCGACGGCAATTCAAGATAAAAACAAGAAGGATAGGCGAAGATATACATGGTCTTATCCGATTATTGCGTGGGGCTGACTACATCGATTCCCTTCAAGGTGCAGAGCTGAAGATTCAGGCTGAAAACCAAAAGCTCAAAGATGGAGTGTCTCTTATCCTGGACGAGAAGGTGAAAGAGTTGGAGATACAAAAAGACCGGCTCAACTCAGCCGTTAGTCTTCTGAGTATGCTTATGTTGATTGTCCCGGTTGCCATGGGCGTGTCTCTCATTCTCGGCATGATGCTTTCCACATCTGATCTTATCTCACAATAGGGAGTAGAATATGGTTACATCCACAGCACCTCCTTGTGTTGGGAAAGACGGAACAACAAAAGCTATGTTACTACGATGTAACATTTAAAACAAAGAAAGGACAATCCAATGAAAAAAGTAGAAGTGATCCCTGCGGATCAGACATTGATACAGACGGAAGTTGAACCGAGCCAGACGATCATGGCCAAAGGTATGCGAAAAGGAATGACACTCATCGAGCTCATCCTCGTGCTTGCTATCTTCGCCATCATTATCGGTATCGCCTATTCGGTATTCCTCAAGCTCAATAAGCCGTCACAGGCAAACAAGTGGGCAACAAAGATAAGCGCAGTTCAAGCGTCGGTTGAGCGTGCCAAGGGATACAACAGTGATACCTATTTCGTCTACAGCGGCGCAATCAGAAGTAATGTCAATTTAAGAAATTCGCTTGGGGGAAATACAGCGACTAAAGATATCGCCGGATGGACGTACAACTGTTCACGTTCAAGCGACACGACTGTATCATTCACAACCTCAGCTTTCGATGATCCGGAAGTCATGGCTCTGACACAACAGAAGGTCGCGTCCCGTATTGCGCCATGGACAGTAACACCAAGTGGCACAAAGTTGGTTATCTCTAAAGCACACGCAGTGTGCCAGTAAAGAAAGGGGTGCGTAATGCCTGTCGTCGTAGTTTTTATGTTTGTGATAAGCACAATTTTCTATACCCAATTCGGGTCGCTTAATGGATTTTCCAATCACAAGAAGAACATCAAGTACGGCGGTGGCATCGCTCCGTCATCGCATAGTTTTGGTGGCTCCTTTACGAAATACAAGAACCCATACACGGGTGGTTTGAGTGAGGATTTTAATGCCCAGGAGCAGAAAGATCTCATTGAGACAACTCTTGTGCGGACATGCGAGGTTGTAAATATCAAGATGCACGAAAACGGGTGTGCCGGCATGGATGATCCGGCTGTTGTTTGGAAATTTGCTGGGGGAACCGCTGCTGCCAGCAAAACCCTATCCTCTGTATGGGGCGGCACGCAAAGCAGTGTATTTACCTGCGCCGGAGCCGATAGGTATGGTCGCTATCTCTTAAAGAGGACCATCCCATCATCTTACATATCGGCTGGTGGCTTCTCTATCGCGCTCTCCGGTATGACAACAAACGGCGGCAAATTTACCGACCCGTGCGGATATAAAGAATTTATAATTCAGTAAAAGAAAACAAAAGGGACGATATATGGTATCCAGTGCTGAAAACAACAATATTATGAAAAAAATAAAAAAGCTTTGGGCAAAGGCAAGAACGCTTATCAAGGAGGAGATAGATATTGATTCTGGAGTTACCCTAAAAGAGCCTGCTGATCTTCCCTCCGGCCAACAGGCGGGCTACCCCAGGAACATCATGCAGCGCTTCACAGCGGGCATTCTTACCAAGGTCGATCAACAGGTCTACAGAGATGCAATCAAATCCAGAGACGCGCTCGGAGGCGGAACGCACATTCTGGATATACTGGATGCCCAGGCCATTCTCCCCCATCAGATGGCACACGAGATAATAACCTCTGTGTTCAAGAATGAAATAGAGCAGGGTATTTTTGGGATAAGCACAACCGAAAGTGACTTTAAGGTGGATATTGACGGCAATATAGTCTGGGGGGATGAGAAGGTGGAAGTCCATACTATTCCACCACGAAAAGCCCCGGCGAATGGATTCAAGATTATACTCGTGCCTCGGGATATCGCACTGTCCCTCCGTCTGAAAGTAGAGTCGTTTAAAGACGATATGGCCGCAGGAAAAGATAGAGAGAAAGATGTTGAGGCCGTGGAGTTAAAATTCACGTTTAAAACAATCGTCGAGGAGGCGCTATCAAGAAATGCTTCAGACATACACATAACATTTACAAATACCAGCAGGGAAAGCGACGATTACTTTCATGTTTTTTTGAGGATCGATGGTCTCCTGATTCCGACAAAACATTATTTGATGGATAAAAAAACCGGATTCGCCTTCTTCCAGAAAACAAAGTATGAGGCGGCACAATACACAAAAGGGGAGTTTTCGGCAGACAACCATTTTGTCAATCAGGACGCGAGGATAGTTTATGATGATCTCGGCGTCGATATTCGACTAGCCTTCTTGACGGACGGAACGATGAGTGGAAAAAATGCACTGGTCGCCCGTCTTTTGGTGCAACAGGAGCTCACGGCTGATTTTGACTTCAAGACGCTTGGCTATGGCGAAGATATTATCGAGGTGTTTGAGGAGATGATCCACATGAGGAAGGGGCTTGGGCTTATTTCCGGTGTGACAGGATCAGGAAAGTCTACCGCACTCTCTCATGCAATAGCTAAATTCCCAGACACCCACCGGGTATTCACAATTGAAAATCCTATCGAATATAAAATAAAAGGCGCAGCCAAAACGCAGCACCAAATATGGGTGCCCAGGGAGGGGAAAAACAAAGCGGATTATGATGACTATACTATGGCGCTCAAGCGGGCCGACCCCGATGTTGTTTATCTTACGGAAATTCGTAATGACCCAGCGCTTGTGAAGTCACTGGTAGAGATGTCCAACTCAGGCATACCTGTTGTTAGTAGCGCCCACTATTCGAGTGCGTTTGAAGTCTATTCTGCCCTTACTACTATTTTTAATGTGGGAGAAAGGGATGCAGTTGGGCTCACACGAATATCCATCAACCAAGTGCTGGTCAAACGCCTGTGCCCTCACTGTAAGATTAAGGACACAGGCAAGGAAAACCAGAAAGCAATCCGACACCTCCTGAAGCATGGAAAATTTGTGTATTCTCACCTCGAATCACTTCAAGAGTTTGCGGAATCGGGAGGAGAAACATACATTCACAACCCCGATGGGTGTCCCCATTGTCGAGTTAGTGGAACGCCGGGGTATGTCGGGCGTGTGCCAATCTATGAGTATTTTACTTCATCAACTGAGCTGATGTCG
>Ga0256843_1002644_pt1 | contig 12948 bp, 13 predicted proteins | sample AlvinellametaG_FD_191572 | JGI IMG/M metagenome (GOLD analysis project Ga0256843, IMG submission 191572) | Pompeii worm associated microbial communities from hydrothermal vent at the East Pacific Rise, Pacific Ocean - Alvinella | ecosystem: Host-associated > Annelida > Integument > Unclassified ... | reverse complement strand
CGCCGTTGAGCTTGAAGTTGATCACCGGCTGGTTGTTCCGGTCGAAGCCCACCTTGGCGTCGGTGAGCATCGAACCGTCGAGAATCGGGATCGCCTTGAGGAGATACTTCTCCTTCGGATTTTTGACATCCGGCAGGATCACGTCGCCGAATTTCTTGGCTTCGGCGGGACTCATGGTGTAGACCCGCGCCGCGCGATCCTCATCGACGGCCATCATCTGCAGATGGGCCGCCCGGGCGATCAGTTCGCGAATCCGCTGCTCGTCGGCGGGGGTTTTGATGCCGGGGACTTCCACGAGAATCTTGTCGGTCCCCTGCTTGGCGACCGTCGGCTCGGCCAGACCGAACTGGTCGAGACGGTTACGGATCGTATCGACCGCCTGGTCGATCGCCATCTGCTTGGTACGCTTGATCTCTTTGGGTGTCAGCGTGATACTGAAGGTTCCGTTGTCCTCCAGGATCGTCACGCCGCTGAGCTCTTTTTTCAACAGCTCCTTGACCTTGGGGATATCGTCATGATCGAGGACCTTGAAGGTGACCTTGTCTCCTTCGACTCCCAATTCGTCGATGACGATATCGTTGTCTTCCAGGACATATTTGATGGTCCCGGCGATCGACTTGAGGCGGGATTTGACCGCTTCGTCGGTCTTGACGCCCAGCAGCATATGCAGACCGCCCTGAAGGTCCAACCCCAGAGTGATCTTCTTGCCGCTGTCGCTCTGGGTCAGCGAAGGAATCGAAAAGACGATTCCGAAGACCAATGCAAAAGCAAAGATCACCACCCGATAGTTGAGTCGTTGCATCGTTCGTTACTCTCAGGCGTCTTCAAGTTTGCGAGCCACATAGGCACGATCAAGACGGACAATGGTGTCGTCGTTGATTTTGATTTTGATAAAATCCTCTTCCGGCTTCACCACCTCGGCAATCAAACCGCCGGTGGTAACAATCCGATCCCCTTTTTTGAGGGAAGCGAGCATCTCTTTGTGCGCCTTCTGCTGCTTCTGCTGCGGGCGGATAATGAGAAAATAGAAGATAACAAACAGTAGAATCAGAGGCAAAAACTGAGCCAGCGCGCCTTGTGACATGGAGCATCCTTTGTGGGAAAAAATTTCGGACTATTTTAGCGCAGGCGGGTTAACAGGCGGCTTGCTCACGGCCCTGGCGGGGTCGGCCTTCCTCTACCTGGACCGTTGGAGCCTCTCCTCCCCCTGGCTCGAAACCCCTCTGGCACTGCTCTTTTTTCTTCTGCTTTTGCGGGGCGGCCACCGTCTCTGGTTCTGGAGCGGCCTCTTCCTGGGACTGCTCTGGTTCGGATGGATCGGCGTCAGTTTTCTTCACTACGGCCATCCCTGGGCAGTTCCGCTCGTCAGCCTTGCCGTCGCCCTGGTCTACGCCCTGATCTTCCGGTTCATGGCCCTCGGTGCCGAATGGCTTGGGAAAAAAATATCCACACTATCGACTATCGACTATCGACTATCGACCTCCGCAATCAAAGCCCTCCTGCTTTGGTCGTGGAGTTTCATCCATCCCTTCGGTTTCGACTGGTTCAAACCCGAACTGCTCCTGGTCCATACCCCCTTCGGAGTCGACGGATTCCGCTTCGCCCTGATTCTGGGTGCCCTGCTCCTTTTTCTCCACGCCCGGGAGACGCGATTCCGACGACGCGCCTCCTTTGCACTCCTCGGCTGCCTGCTCCTCCTGGGCGCCTTCCGTCCGGACCGGGTCCAGGTCCTTTCCGCCGATCCTGCCGGAAAGATCGAGCTGGCGGGAACCCGAATCCCGGTGGAGCGGAAATGGCTGCCGCAAAATCTCCGCCCCCAGATCCAAACGGTTCTGCGGAGAATCGACCGGGCGATCCGGCGCAAAAAAACCGTGATTATCCTCCCGGAGTCGGTCCTGCCGCTCTTTCTCAACCGCACTCCCGACCTGCTGCACCTTCTCGAAAAGCGTTCCCGGAAAATCGACATCGTCCTGGGCGCCCTCTACCTCACCCCCGACGGCCAGAATCGCAACTCCGCCTACCATTTTCATCGTGGCCGCTACACCGTCGCCGACAAAGTCGTCCTCGTCCCCTTCGGCGAAGCCAACCCCCTGCCTCACTGGGCGAGCCGCTGGGTCAACCGGATCTTTTTCGACGGAGCCCCCGACTACAAAGCCGCCGACACACCTGCCGATTTTCGCATCGACGGCAAAAAATACCGCGCCGCCGTCTGCTTCGAAGGCACCAGTGAACGCCTCTATGCCGATCGACCCGCCCGGATGATTCTCATCAGCAACAACGGATGGTTCGTCCCCTCCATCGAACCGACACTGCAAAAACTGCTGTTGGAGTACTACCACCGGAAATACGGGACGGAGATCTGGCATGCGGTGAACATGTCGTCAAGTTATATGATTACGACATCGGAATCGGGAACGGTTCCTCCCGGCAGACATCCCCTTCCGAAGTAAGCGCCGTCATCAGACGACTATGCCGGGAGAGAGGCTTCGATAGCTTCGGAAAAAGATCATTCCGAAAAGCGGAGCGTGTTTCAGAATACGCAAAAGCCGAAGAGAGCTACTTCCGATTCGCCCAGTCAAAGTAGGTTCTTGCCTTGAGAATCCGGGGATATTCAAAGTGGTGTTCCCCCTCTTTGTTCTTGAGAGTAATGCCCTGTTCGTCGGCAGCCTCCAGAATCCCCTTGATCTTGTCGCCTCCGGCGATTTTGAGCTTGACCCGCTCTCCCACGGCGCTCTTGAAGTGGCGGGGTTTTTTCAGAGTGCGCTCAATACCCGGAGAACTGACCTCCAGAAAGTAGTTGCCGCTGACAGGAGGGTGAACGTCCAGCAGAGGAGAGATATCATTGGAGATCTCGGCGCAGGTATCCAGGTCGACACCCCCCTCCTGGGTAATATAGACGCGAAAGATCGTCTGGTCGTTCTCCTGGACGGTCTCGGTATCGTAGAATTCGGCTCCGTGGGAACGGACAATCTTTTCGATGCTCTCTTCAAGATTCATCGCCGACCTCCTTCTCGATCTTTTTGAAGAGTGCGTCCATCCGACTGATCCGGTCCAGCTCATCATCGAATTCAAAAGTAAAGTTGGGGGCCTTATACCACCCTTCGCTCTCTTTGATGTACGTTTTGAGATAGCCGGCGACTTTACGCAACTGTTTCAGGGCCTCCTCCTGCTCCCGCGGCTCCAGTCCCGTAGGATCCAGGAAAACCCGAGCGTCATAACGCCCCCGGGAGCAGACGACCTCGGTCACGGCCAGAGCATTGATACGATGATCTTCCAGAGTCCCCAGCGCCTCGGGAATCAGTTCACGCAGGACCGATTCGGTCCTTTTGCGTTTGATCTCGGCCGGATTCATAGCGTGGCCTGCTCCTCCACCTCTTTGAAGGTTTCGATGACGTCCCCGACCTTGATATCGTTGAAGTTCTCCAGCATGATTCCGCACTCAAAACCGGCGCGAACCTCTTTGGCGTCCTCACTGAAACGCTTGAGGGAGCTGATCTTGCTGGTATAGACCACGACGCCGTCACGAATGAGGCGGGCACCGGCATTACGCTCAATCGTTCCGTCCGTAACCATACACCCGGCAATCGTACCCACTTTGGCCACGGAGAAGGTCTCCCGAACCTCCGCCTGACCGGTCACCTCCTCGGTGACGACCGGGCTCATCAGACCGCTGAGCAGCGCTTTGACATCGTCGATCAGATCGTAGATGATGGAGTAGGTTTTGATCTCGACTCCCAGGTCCTGGGCCTTCTTCTTGACCGCGCCGGTCGGGCGGACGTTGAACCCCAGGATGATGGCGTTTTCGCTGGCGTCGGCCAGCAACACGTCGCTCTCGGTAATGCCGCCCACGCCGCCGTGGATGATCTCGACCTTGACCTCGTCGTTTTTCAGATCCGTCAGCGCCGACTTGATCGCCTCCAGGGAGCCCTGGACATCGGCCTTGACCACCAGGGGAAGCTTCTTGATCTTCCCCTCGGCGATGAGGCTTCCCAGCTCGTCGATGGAGACCTTCGTACTCTTGGAGAGCTCTTTGGCCCGGGCCAGTTCCTTGCGCTTGTCGGCAATCTCCTTGGCCTCTTTTTCGTTCTCCATCGCCACCAGAACCTCTCCGGCCTGAGGAACCTCATGCAGCCCCACCACGGCGGCAGGCGTGCTGGGCCCGATCTCTTTGGCCCGGCTGCCGTCGTCGAGGATCAGGGTCCGGACCCGGCCGTAGGTGGTGCCGACGATGACGTTGTCGCCCACATGGAGCGTTCCGTTCTTGATGATGACATTGGCTACGGGGCCGAAGCCCTTCTCTACGGAACTCTCGATGACGATCGCCTTGGCCCGGCGGGTGGGATCGGCAGTCAGCTCCATCACTTCGGCCTGGAGCAGAATCGTCTCCAGGAGCTCGTCGATCCCCTCCCCGGTATGGGCCGAGACGTTGACAAACTCATACTCCCCGCCCCAGTCAACCGGCAATATCCCCAACTCGGCCAGTTGGGACTTGACATTGTCGGGATTGGCGGTGGGCTTGTCGATCTTGTTGACGGCGATAATGATGGGGACTCCCGCCGCCTGGGCGTGGGAGATCGACTCTTTGGTCTGGGGCATTACGCCGTCGTCGGCGGCAACGACAATGATGGCGATATCGGTCGCCTGCGCTCCCCGGGCCCGCATCTCGGTAAAGGCACTGTGGCCGGGCGTATCAATGAAGGTGATCTTCTGACCGTCTTTGTCGATCTGATAGGCTCCGACGTGCTGGGTAATCCCTCCCGCTTCGCCCGAGGCGACTTTGGTCGAGCGGATATAGTCCAGCAGCGACGTCTTTCCGTGGTCGACGTGTCCCATGATGGTGATGACCGGCGGACGGGGTTCCTCGACACTGTCGGGCTCTTCGTCATAGGCTGCCACATAGTCCAGAGCATCCAGGGGATTGATGGTCTCCACCTGCACGTCAAACTCATCGGCCAGGATCTCAATGGCATCCTTGTCCAGGAAATCGTTTTTGGTCACCATCGTTCCCAAAGCGAAAAGAACTTTGACCACTTCACCTACACTCTTGCCGACCTTTTCGGCGAACTCATACACCCGCACATCTTCCGGAATTCTTACCACGCTGACCTTTTCGCTGCTTTCTTGTTTCTGATACTTTCTCTTACGGCCGCGACGGATCCCCCGTCCTCCGGGACGGTTGGGGAAACGGCGTTGCTGCGTCCCGCCGATCCCCTGGGCCGCCCGACGCTTGGCCTCGGCTTTGCGACGCTCTTCCTGACGCTGCTGCTCCTCGAAGATCGTTTTGTCGGAAAAGTCCAACAGAACCACTTCCTGCTCTTCAAAGAGTTCGATGGTCCCGCCCAGATCGCGATCACCCAGAATTTCAAGTTTTTCTCCGGTGGTTTTGGCTTCGGCCGGAGTCTTCTTTTTCTTCTTTTTGGACGCCGAGGGGGACACATCGGTCAGAGAGAGTTTTTTCGCCTTGCCGGGAGCGGGCTTCGCCTTCTTGACGATGGTAATGCTTCGTTTACGCAGGGTCGCCCGGCGGGGACCGACCTCGGCGGGTTCCTCCGCGCCTTTTTTGGCTGTAGCGGTAATCCCTTTGCGCTTGACGGGAGCTTTCTTGACCGGGGCCTCCGGCTCGGGAGTCTCTTCCGGCACTTCAGGGACGCTCGGAACTTCGGCTTCCGCCGGGGCCGGTTCGACTGCGGAGTCCTCGACTTTCGAGACCTCCTCCGCCGGTTTTTTATCTTCCGTCTCGGAAACGGAGGTTTCAGACTCCGCCGCTTCGGCGGAAGGAGTCTCCTCGGAAACTTCGGAATCGACGGGGGCTTCCGCCTCGGGGGCGACATCACTTTTCCGGAGTCGTTGCTCCGAAGTCGTCGCCGTCTCACCCGGTCGGGCAAGACCTTTGGGCCATTCTCCGCTGAGGGCATACTCCATCAGCATCTCCGCCTGCTCCAGACCGACCGCACTGTTTGGGGCTTTAACATCGAAGCCAAGCTCTTTGGCCTTGCTCAACAGCTCGCTGTTGGACATCCCCGCTTCTTCGGCGATCTCCTGGATTCTGACTTTATCCATCCGTGTTGTACTCCTTTAATAACTTGACAAGCTCCGCCTCATCAAGGCGGAAACGCTTCGCCATCTTCCTGATTCTTTTGCTGTCCTGGCTGCAGGCACGACAAAGGTAACTGCTTCGACCCGTCCCGCGGTAGGGAACGATCCGATGCCCCTCAAACTGTATTCGTATCAATGCGCTCTGGGATTCTCTGTTTCTGCAGGCAATACACATTCGAATAGGATTGTTTTTCACGGGCATTATACCAAAAAACCTCAGGACTTTCCTATGACCCCGACGTTGTCCAGGCCGTGATTCATCACCCGGAACTGGGGAAAACGCTTGGCCAGAGCATCGGCGATGGCAGGCGCATCATCGGCGTAGGCCAGAGTAAAGAAGGTCGAACCGCTTCCGGAAAGGGTACTCATGAGCGCCCCTTTTTCCAGAGCCAGTTTCTGCACGGCGAAGAGCTCGGGCATGATCTTCATCCGTCGCTCCTGATGGATCCGGTCCTTCGAGGCGATACGCAGCTGATCCCAGGATTCGCTCATGAAGAGTGCCGTCATATAGGCGGCGTGGGAGAGATTGAAGACCAGCTCCTCTTTGGAATACATCTTGGGAAGGACATGACGGGAACGGTTGGTGGAGATGGTCCGATCCGGCACCGTCAGGACCGCCCGCAGGATCGAAGGCAACCGGCGTTTTTTGCTGTAGACCCGCTCTCCCTCCAGACAGGCGACGTTGAAGCCCCCCATCACCGCCGGGGTGATATTGTCGGGATGATGTTCGTAGCGCAGAGCCGTGTTGAGAATCTTGCGTTTGTTGTATTTGACACCGGCGGCCACATGGGCGGCGGTAATGGCGGCGACGATCACGGCCGAAGAGCTTCCCAAGCCCCTGGAAATGGGAATCCGATTGGTAAATTCGAAACGGAAAACCGGCTGTTTGCCGTGCGTCAGGCGCCGATACTGCTCGTTGAAAATATGCAGAAAAAGCGTATTGCGCTTTATTTTGGGATTCTCGGCCCCTTCCCCCCGGGTGGAAACACTCAGAAATCGGGAGGGTTTGATGGTGATCTCATTACGCAGATCGACGGCGAGACCCAGGCTGTCGAAACCGGGCCCCAGATTGGCGCTGGTGGCGGGAACACTGATATACACGATGGGCCTTTTCAGACGGCAGGCAGTCGATAGTCTGGCCGGTTATCCGGCTCCCGTTCCAAAACCTCCAGCTCGGGGGGGAACGCGAACTCCTGCGCGATGGGATCGGTGAAATTTTTCGTCATTATAGTCTCTTTTTCCTTGACGAAATAGAGTCGGCCCATGGCTTTGAGAGGACGGCCGTCGTTAAGCGTGAAAGCACTGACGGCGCCGAAAGGAATTCCCCGCAGCAGTTCCAGAACCTTAAGAGCGATGTAACTCAGTTTGATTCCCATCTGACTGCCGGGACCGTTGACGTAAAGAATCTCGTTGACACCCTCGTCACGCGTCAGCCGTTCCAGCTCCTCCACCAGATGCTCCGAAGCATACCCCTCCCGCTCCCACTGACGCGCCAGGCGGCCGTTTCGGTAGAGCGCAAACTGCAGAGGGGTCGCCACCGGATTGAGAACCAGGACGGTTTCAGGCGAAGCAGCGTTCATAATGGGGGCTTCGGATCTGCTCCAGAGCTACGATTTCGTAATTGTCACTGTCGGCCAGCACCGCCTTGGTCAGTTTGTGATTGAGTCCGTGGCTGCCGGCAAAAGAGCGGTAGTGCCCCAGAATGTTGTGGCCTGTCACCATCATATCACCCATGGCATCCAGGATCTTGTGGCGGACAAATTCATCGGGAAAACGCAGTCCTTCGGGGTTGAGGACTTTATGTTCGTCCAGACCGATGGCATTTTTCAGACTGGCTCCCAGGGCCAGATTCTGACTCTGAAGGTACTGGATATCCCGGGCGAAACCGAACGTACGGGCCCGGGCAATCTCTTCGAGATACTCTCCCAGTGAGAAATCAAAACGGTAACTCTGACGGCCGATAGCCGGATGTTCGAAATCGATCTCAAAGTCAAATGCGATCGACTCCGCCGGCTCCAGGCGGACGAACTTGGCCCCCTCTTTGACTTCCACCGGCTTCCTGATCCTCAGAAACTTCTTGGGAACCTCCAGAGACCGGATCCCCGCCTCTTCCAGCAAGAGGCAGAAGGAGATGGCGCTGCCGTCCATAATGGGCATCTCGTTGCCTTCCAGAATCACCCGAAGATTGTCGATTCCATAGGCATAGAGCGCCGAGAGAAAATGTTCGATGGTGGAGATATAGCCGTCGGGCGCCCCGATAACCGTGGCCATCCGGGTATCGATCACCGCCCGGGGCGAAAGGGGAATACTCCGCCCCAGGTCCCGACGATAGAAGATGATGCCGCTCTCCGCATCCAGCGGTTCGATACGCAGCCGAATCGATTCGCCTTTGTGCAATCCGATTCCGACCACCTCAACCGGTCTGGCGATGGTACGTTGATACATATGAAACTACCCCTTTTTCTCCGTCCGGACGGAGTGGTCAGCTCTTATTGTAGCATAATCCGTCCCGCCGGAAACTCTTTGTCTCGAAACCTCCCGGACTCTTCACGAGCCCTTTTCCGCGCTCCGACGTCGAATAATCCGATCGGCCCGCTCCATCACCCGGTCGATATGGCTCCTGATCCAGTTCTGCTTCATCCAGTCCATAGGAAGCACTTCCACCCCCTGCACCAGCATACCAAAATGAAGGTGGTCTCCCAGGGCCAAACCGGTTTTTCCTGTTTTGGCGATCACCTGTCCGGCAGCCACACGCTCCCCTTCTGTCACCAGAATCTGGGAGCAGTGGCCGTAGATTGTATAGAGGCCGAAACCGTGATCCAGAATCGGCATATTGCCGTAAATTCCGTTGTAACCGGCAAAGACCACCGTCGCCGGATTGGAACTGCGGATGGGAGCATGACGCACACTGGCCAGATCGTAGCCCATATGCCAGGATCCCGAAACATCCCTGTTTTTGTCATGATAGTAGTAGTGGCGTTCATCCCCGAAACTTGCCACCCGTTTGGCGCTTTTGAGGGGGTAGAAGGCTTTGAGCCGCCACCGGCCGAAATCCACCGGCGTCGCCTTGGCGGTCTTTTCGTGGATCAGCTTCTCGTTCTTCAGCCGCATCCCTTCGTTGACCGCTTTGAAACGTGCCAGTTTCCCCCGGATGCGGGAAGCGTTCTCATCTTCCAACGCGATTTCGGCGATCTTCCCGTTCAGGAAACGGTCACTCAAACCGATACGGGACACCTTGTACTCCCGGTAGTTTTTCTCGAAAGGAATCAGCAACTTTTGACGGTTGCCCGCCTTGTCGACGGCCATGATGGTGGGTTGAAACTTCTCCATCCGAAAAGGCCAGGCCAGCAGAGTCGCCCAGTATCCTTTCCTGCGGTAGGGCAGCACATGGAATCGCCTGTTGCCCACCTGGACATAGACCTGTTCCAGATTGGGATCCGTCGCCCGAAAAATCACCAGGGCGCTGCCCCCTCGGACAATGCTGGGACTCCGGGCGATCAATGTTACCCGGGGGGCCTGGGTATCCACCAGAATCCTGGCCGAAGCCCGGGCCTGATTGCCCTTTCCCAGGTTCCAGAGGCTTCGGTCCGTGAGTTCGACCCGCAGCGTCCAGACCCCTTTGCCGATATCCAGTCCCGGATTTTTGGGCAGAGAGAGTGCCAGGGTTTTCTCTTTGACCGGAGTGTCGAAGCTCCCCGAAGCCACCTTCACCCGCTTTTTCCCGTCACTCAGAAATACCCGATAGCTTCCCAGAGCGTGGTTATCCGTCAATCGGATACGAAGCACCTTTCCCGGCCTCCAGTATCCGCTCTTTTCGATGCTCACCCGGGGAGGAATCCGCTCAAACTTGGGGGAGAGGTAGAGGTAGCCCGCCGCCCCGCCGGCCGCCAAAAGCAGTAACAGAAATATCCAGAGCCCGCTGCGGCTCTTACGTCGTCGTCCATATCGATAGTTGCGTCTCATGGTAAAGGGATCACTCCTTTGTCTTGAATCATATTGAGCAGAAGAGACACCAGCCTCTCCGGCGTGTACTGCGTGGTTTCAAACCCCGCGGCTTCCCGATGCCCTCCACCGCCGAAAGCCTCGGCCAGTTCCAGGACATCAACACCTTTGGAGCGCAGAGAGACCTTGAGACTCTCCTGCCGTTCCACCACCAGAATCGCCAGCTCCACCGTCACCAGAGAGCGGGCATAGTCCACAATTCCGTCCAGGTCGTCGTACCGGGCGCCGGTCGCGAGAATATCCTCCCGCCCCACCGTCATCACCGCCACCTGAGCGTTGTGATAGAGCCGGAGGGACTCCAACGCCCTGCCCAGAACCCGCAGTGAAGCCAGAGAACGCCGCTGGAGCATCGCCTGAGCGATCGCCCCCGGCTCCGCCCCCAGACCGATCAGTTCCCGGGCGAGTTCAAAGCTCTCCGCCGTCACATTGCCGGTGGTGAAATAGCGCGTATCGGAGATCAGGGCCGCATAAAAGGCCCGGGCGACCGAGCGGGAAATCCGGTAAAACGGCGCGAAAAACCGAAAAGCCACCTCCGAACTGCTCACGGCGTGGGCACGCACCAGATTCAGCGTTCCGTAGCCGGTGTTACTGGGATGATGATCGATATTGACAATGGTGCGTCCCGTCACATCAAACCCCAGACGATCCAAGCTTCCGCAGTCGCAGGCGATGATGAGGGAATCCTCGAAATCGATCTTTTTTTTGATCTTTTCAAAACCTTCCAGAAAATCGAGATGCCGCGGCATCTCGGCCGTGGCGTTGGCCACCTCGACCCGGACCCCTTCTTCTTTGAGGAGATGGTATATTCCCAGCGAGGTCCCGATGGCATCGGCATCGGGATGGATATGCGAAAGGACCGTCACACCGCGGCAGGCCGCCATCAGTTCCCGGAACTTTTCCCGCTCCTCGACCGTAAAAAGCACTCCCCTTCCCCGGCTCATTCCTCAATCCGCATGGAGAGGTCGGGCCAGACCGCCTGGTGGATGATACTGCCGGAACTGATGGCGTCTACCCCGCTCTGCGCGATTGCTTCGATCGTCTCCAGCGTGACGTTGCCGCTGGCTTCCAGCAGAACGTGGGGCGCATGGGCGTCCCGCCAGGCCACCACTTCCCGGATCGTCTCGATATCCATATTGTCACACATGACGATCTCTGCCCCGGCCCGCATAGCCCGGCGGGCCATCTCCAGATCTTCGGCCTCCACCTCGATCTTCGCGGTGAAAGGGATTTTGCGGCGGATCGCTCTCATGAACCCCTCCAGATCATCGATGGTCCGCAGGTGGGTATCCTTGAGCATCAGACAGTCATCAAGCCCCATCCGGTGGTTCTGCCCGCCGCCGCACCGCACGGCATACTTCTCGAAGGCCCGTAACCCCGGACGGGTCTTGCGGGTATCCAGCAGGACACACCCATATCCCTCCAGTTTCGCCACATACTTCGCCGTCAGGGTGGCGATCCCGCTGGCATGCAGGGCAAAATCGAGAATACTCCGCTCCAGACTCAACAGATCCCGACGTTCCCCTTCGATTTCCAGCAGCCGATCCCCGGGAACGAAAGCCTTCCCGTCGGCAATCTTCCAGTGCAGAGTGATATCGTAGAGTGCCTCGACCGCTTCGATATACTCCCGTCCGGCGAAAACGCCCTCGCTCTTGGCGACGATAAACGCCTTGGCCGGCCGGGAATCGACGATCCGGGCAAACAGATCTCCCCGTCCCAGATCCTCTTCGATCGCGTTGCGGACAAAGGATTCGATCAGACGCTGATTGACCTTCACGGCATCCTCACTTGACTTCCAGCATCCGCTCGAGAGCAAGCCGCGCATAATGCACCGTCTTGTCGTCGACAAAAATCTCGTTGATCGGCGTTCCCTCCTCAATGGATCTGAGCGTATGGTAGAGATCCTCCAACGTCGTCTCGTTCATGGTGGGACACTCGGGTTTGGTCGATGAAAGAACGTAGGTATTCTTTTCCCGCATCCGTCTGACCAGGTTGTACTCGGTCCCCACGGCGACTTTCTGCTCCGGGTCCAGTTCATTGACATACTGGATCAGCTGGGAGGTCGAACCGGTAAAATCGGCGACGGCGACCACCCGGGGGTCGCATTCGGGATGGACGGCGACCTTGATGCCGGGATACTTTTTCCGATAGAACGCGACATCATCGACGGTAAAGAGCTGATGGACGGAACAGAAACCGTCAAAACAGAGGATCTCCGCCTCCCTGGGATCGCAGTCGGGTGCACCCACGACACAGGATCTGATCCCCATCATGTTGGCGACATTCTGTCCCAGACAGCGGTCGGGAACGAACAGAATCTTTTTCCCGCTTTCCAACCCCTTCTCAATGATCCGGACGGCATTGGAGCTGGTACAGACCAGGCCGCCCATCTCTCCGACCCGGGCTTTGATCACGGCATCGGAGTTGATGTAGGTGATCGGCAGAATATCCTCCCGGCTTACGCCGCCCGCCTCAATCGCCTCCACCGTATCGTCGTAATAGCTGGCATCGATCATCCGGGCCATGGCACACTCGGCGACTTTGGGCATCAGGACCCGTTTCTCGGGGGCGATCACTTTCACGCTCTGTCCCATAAACCCGACGCCGCAGAAAACGACCCAAGGATTGGGATCGGCCTGACATTTGCGGGCCAGCTCCAGACTGTCCCCGGTGATGTCGGCCATCTCGAAGACCTCGTCCCGCTGATAGTAGTGGGCGACGACGGTCACATCCAGCTTCTGTTTCATGCGCTCGATCTCGGCGCGATAGTCGATACTCATGATCTCCGGAGTCCTTCTCTGTAAAGTTTTGTGAATTCTGGATTATACACTATGAAACGGAATGAAACGGATT
>Ga0256843_1002643_pt1 | contig 12949 bp, 12 predicted proteins | sample AlvinellametaG_FD_191572 | JGI IMG/M metagenome (GOLD analysis project Ga0256843, IMG submission 191572) | Pompeii worm associated microbial communities from hydrothermal vent at the East Pacific Rise, Pacific Ocean - Alvinella | ecosystem: Host-associated > Annelida > Integument > Unclassified ... | reverse complement strand
TTTTGAACCAGCGGTTTGATGAGTTTATACCCGTCGATAACTTCTTCCTCTTTGAGGTTTTGCGGAACGGGGAGGGGCAGGGCTTTGAGACGACAAACTTGATCGACTTCATGAATTTGCATAATCACCGCAGTTGTGTCGTCGGGAAGATCATCATCTACTTTTTTACTGGCATATTTGACCAGTACATTGGCGCCTGCAACCATCATTTTAGAGAGTTCTTCTTCGTCCTCCATCAAGTTATAAAGACCATCGCTGCAAAGCAGTACGGCATCTTTTTCACGGACGATATTTTCAAAGTAGTGGATATCGACCTCTTCCCCAAGACCGATGGCGGATGTGAGGACATGTTCCATCCCTTCTTCATCGCTACTGTGATCTTTGGAGAGTTGGTGGAGTTTGCCGTCGCGTTTGAGATAGATACGGCTGTCACCGACATTTGCACCGTAGAGTTTGTCTCCCTCTACGACTGCGAGTGCGAGGGTTGTGACCAGTTCAGGACGCTCATACGCGTCCATCGATTCATGATAGAGGATTTTGTTGATGTTGGAGATGAAGTGTTTGATGGTCTTTTCCATACTCCATGACATCGGGCGATTTTTGAGGTTTTTAAGCAAGTAGCTCGAAACTCGCTTTGCAGCCTCGGCACCGGCTTCGGCACTTCCTACACCGTCACAGACGATGGCGATGGAAGCGTCTTTAAGCCGTTTAAATTCAAAGGCGTCATCTCCGGTGAGATGATCCTCTTTTGCCAGTGTAAAGCCCGATAATTTGATGTTCGCCATGAAATACCCCTATATTTGTCTTAATTATACAGTAACTCTGTAAAATCTGTATATTTTTTGTGCATAAAATATAGGCAATCTTAGATTCTTCCTCCAGCCTGCAGTCCCCATGTCGTTCTCCATCGTGTTTTTACCATAGAAATACCGACAATAGCAATCAAAACGACTGCTGCAAAGATGATAAATCCGGCTGTGTAACCGTTAAAAGCCTCTTTGCTCCATCCAAGTGTTTTGATAAGTGCCGTACCGCCAAGACCACCTGCACAACCGATAATACCTGTCATAATACCGATATCTTTTCCAAAACGTTGTGGTACAAGTTGGAAGACCGCACCGTTAGCCATACCGAGATTTGCCATGATTAAAAAGAGCACTACAATCGCAGCATAAAACGGTAACTCTACAAATGCGTTGATAAGCGCCAGTACCGCAACTGCACCATAGAAAATATAGAGTGACTTAACACCACCGAGTTTATCTGCTACGGCACCGCCTACGGGTCTTAAAACCGCACCGGCAAAAATACAGATTGCTCCGAAATATCCTGCTACGACCTTTACGTTTCCTTCGCCCAGAACATCCAGACCGAAAGCACTCATATCCGCTTGATAAGTGTTCATGAGATAGACTTTCATATATCCGGCAAATCCGACAAAACCACCGAAGCTTACTGCATAGAAAAGATTAAACCACCAAGTATCTTTATCTTTTAAGAGTTTGAGGTAATCTTTAACCTTTTTAGGACGTGGTGTGTAGATCTCTTTGGGTGCGTCTTTCGCCATAAAAAAGTAGGTGATGAGGATGATGGTCGAAAGAACGCCACCAACAAGAAAAACCGCTTCCCAGCCCCATTTTTCTGCGATTTTCGGAGCGAAAAGGAAGTCGATGACCACACCGATGTTACCCGCACCGGCGATTCCTAAAACAACACCCTGAAGCTTTGGCGGATACCACTGACCTGCCTGAGGTAGTGCCACGGCAAAGGAAGCACCGGCAAAACCGAGAATGAACGCCACGACCAAAAGCTCTTCATAAGTGATGGTCGAGCCTTTGAAATAGGCGTAAAAAAGTCCTGCAACGACGATTGACTGGGAAAGCAGTGCCGTTTTTTTCGCACCGATTTTATCGACTAAAAAGCCGAGCAATATCCGTAAAATCGCTCCGGAGAGAATAGGGAGTGAAAGTAGTGTCGCTTTTTGTGACGGTGTCATCACAAAGCCTTGTGTTATTTTAAGTGCCTCGGCAATCTCCGTTGAAAGTGGTCCTAGCATAGTCCAGACCATGAAACTGAAGTCGAAGTATAAAAAAGCTGCTAAAAGAGTCGGCCAGTGTCCCTGACCTTTGAGCGCTTTAAATGAAGCCATATAGATCCTTTGTTTTGTGTTTTCTTATGTATTGTAATAGTATATCTATTTTTTAAGAAAATAATGTACAATATTGTGATTAAAAAATAGGCAATATGGAAAAATCGTAAAAACTTAGCTTATTTTTTTGATTAATCGTTACCGTTAATAGGGAAAAAGTAAAATTATGATACAATATTTCTCTTATTTAGGCAGAAGAAGGCTAAGAACATATGGAATTTAAGTTACGAGATATCCCTTACTTTAGTAGTTTAAGCGACGAGCACATCAAAAAACTGGAGCAGATCTCCTATTTTAAAAGTTACAATGCAGACGAGTTACTTTTTTACGAAGGTGATGCGCCGAGTAAACTTTATATCCTTGTGGACGGGGTATTGCGTCTTTATAAAACCAATCCTAAAGGGCAGGAAATTTATATACACCAGTTCGTGCCGACTTCGATGGTCGGGGAGTTGGCAAACTTTGAAAATATGCCTTTCCCGGCTTCCGCACGTTTTGTAACTAGCGGTACGGTTTTAAAAATAGACTATAGCTCTTTGGAAAATATGTTTTTTAAAAATCCTGACATCTGTATGGAAATCATCAAATCTTTGACTAAAAAGCTCAAAGTACTTGCAAATGTCATCCACAATGAGATGATACTTACTTCCGAAGCGAAAGTCGCCAAGTTTATTTTTGAGCATAAAGAACTTTTCGAGACAGTACGTAACAATCAGATTGCCGCGATTTTAAATGTTTCTCCCGAAACGCTTTCAAGAACCCTCGCAAAACTCAAGAAAAAAAATATCATCAGTATCGATAAACACCATAGTATTACCATTTTGGACGAAGAGGCGTTGAAACACCTCTTTTAGTTCAGCCTCTTGACTTATATCAATCATTAGAGGTTATTATTTTATTACAATTACACCTGTAGTACTTTAAAAACAGGAGTATGTATGAAAGAAGTATACTTAAATTTACCACAACTTGCTCCCGAAGATTTTCTTCCGATTTTTACATCGGCTACTTTGGTGATGATCTTCGGTATTATATTTGTGGGGTTGTATACTTTTGCCAAACTCCAAAAGATTCCCTCTTTTTTTCAATATGTCGGATATCTTTTCTGGTTTGGATGTGCATACTCTTTGTATGTGTTGAGTACTTTGGTTGGTAGTGGGGATTTTACACGAAAAGTATTGATGCTGGCAATGGTGGCGTATTTTATCTTGCCGCATTTCATATACTTTTTGATGCAAGAGACTCATGAACAACACGATTAAAAGGAGGTAGAAGCATGGCAGAGCGACCAAAATCTGTGTGGAGCAGTATATCGTTTTGGAGACGATCGGCTGCATGGGTAACTGGATTTGCGGTAGTCTTGTTGATTTGGCTAACATTCGATACGATGGGGCAGATCACAATGGGTACGGATGCGGATTTACAAAATGGTGTAACCAAAAGGGTTCCGGCTCCTACGGTTATCAACTACAATATCAAGTATGAGATGAACGAAAAAAGAGGACACGAGGCACCGGTTATCGGTGATAAAGAGCCGTTTTTCGGTAAAGAGTGGAGTCCTGAAGAGGCAGCTGCATTGTTGCACTTGGGAAAACTGACATCTCAGGCAAAAAACTGTATGAACTGTCATACACTTTTAGGAAACGGTGCATATTATGCTCCTGATCTTACAAAAGCGTGGTTGGATCCTGCATGGAGCGAAAGCGGTCCTATGATGGCAATGACAGGAAAAGAGACACGTGAAGAGGCGATGGCGGAGTTCTTGCAACATCCTTCCAAATATCCTACACATGCCAGAATGATGCCTGATCTCGGTATTACTGCTGAAGAGGCAAAAGGTCTTGTGGCATTCTTAAAACATATGAGTTCTATCGATACCAACGGTTTCCCAAGAAACTTCGGTAAAGAGCAAGGAGGCACCTATGCTAAATAGTATTAAGGCGAATAAATTACAGTATGAATCTCAAAAAATAGGGATGATGTATTTTCGTGTAGCGATTGTTCTATTCGGTGCACAGCTCTTGATGGGATTGATTGCGGCAATACAGTTTTTATATCCAAGTTTTTTGTTTGAACTGTTTGATTTTTCCGTAGCGAGAATGGTGCATATCAATGCGCTTGTCGTATGGATGTTATATGCAATGATCGGATCCGTTTATTTCATGTTACCTGATGAAACAGGACGTGAAGTTGTTGCTCCGGGACTTGCAAAACTGGCATTTTGGGTTCTAACGGCAGCTGTTACGGTTGTTGTATTGGTTTACATCTTTATTCAAGTAGGTTCCGGTACTGAAATGACAATCTGGTTGATCAACGAAGGGCGTGAGTATTTGGAAGCACCGCGTTGGGCTGATATCGGTATTGTCGTTGTTGTACTTGTTTTCTATTTTAATGTTTTCGCTACATACATGAAAGGCGAAAGAACAGGAATCATGACTGTTATGGTTGCAAACTTGTTCGCATTGGCAGGTTTGTATCTATGTGGTATGTTCTTTACAGACAACATTTCCATCGACCAGTACTGGTGGTGGTGGGTAATCCACTTGTGGGTTGAAGCTACATGGGAAGTTTTTGTCGGTACATTGGCTGCGTATGCATTGATTAAAATCATCGGCGCAAAACGTGAAATTGTTGAGATGTGGTTGTGGATCGAAGTATTGATGCTTTTCGGATCCGGTATTCTCGGTCTTGGTCACCACTACTTCTGGATCGGTACACCTGAGTACTGGTGGGAAATCGGTGCACTTTTCTCTGCACTAGAGCCTGTTCCGCTAGTAGCGATGTTCGTGCACGTCCTCTATGACTGGGGTAAAGAGCAAGGACAAGTCGAAGCAGAAGGTGGAGCGCATGCTGTTAACAACGGTCCTGCAATGGCATGGATAGCAACCAATGCATTTGGAAACTTCCTTGGTGCCGGTATATGGGGATTTTTCCATACGTTGCCACAAGTAAATATCTATACACATGGTACACAATTTACATCAGCACACGGTCACTTGGCATTCTTCGGTGCATATGCAACGATTTTGATCGGTATGATGTATATCGGTATCCAGGGGGCATACGGCATCAAACATCTTAAAGCGACAGCATTGTCTAAATGGGCAATTTCATTAATCGTTCTAGGATTGTTGGGTATGACTGTTTCATTGACAATTGCAGGTTACGAGCAAGTACTTGTTGAGCGTGCAGAGCTCGGTGGTACATGGGAAGCGTATTTTACAGCGCAAAACCTACTTTGGTATGTTCAGGCTATGGGCTGGAGACTTGCAATGGGTGTTGTAACATTCGTGGGATTTGTATTGTTGGTAGTTGATCTACTTACAATTGGTCCAAAAGAGGCACTTGAAGAAGCTGGGCAAACAACTGCGCAAGCAGCGGCAGCCTAACAAAAGGGGAGGAGCGAGAAAATCGCTCCTTCAAACAGAAATAAAGTAGTAAGGAGAAAAAGATGATTGAACCATTCACTGATGTAGTCCCAAGTTTTTTTGGAACTCTTAATCAAGGTCCATTGACATTGACTATTTTTCTTCATACCGTTATTATACTTCCAATGATTTGGATTTATTTTAGTGAGAAGAAAAAGTTGAACAAATAATAATCATTCATATGATATAATTTGGGCAGAGGGGAAAAGACTGTGATGCTAATAACTTTAAAGGAGGAAATATGAAGTTAGGTAAATTTTTAAGTTTCGTTGCAACGCTTTCACTCGCAGCGACGGGGTTACAGGCAGCAAATGTCAAGCTTTCGGATGCTGAGATGAAAGAGGCGACTCAAATCTATTTCGATAGATGTGCGGGTTGTCACGGTATGCTTAGAAAAGGTGCACTCGGACCAAATCTTGAGCCTAAAAAAACAAAAGAAATGGGTACGGAAGCACTTAAAACGATTATTACAGAGGGTACACCCGGTGGTATGCCTGGTTGGGGTAAATCAGGTGAATTGACTCCTGCACAGACTGAGTTGATGGCTAAATACATTCAGGTAGATCCACCGATGCCACCTGAAAAATCTATGGCAGATATGAAAAAAAGCTGGAAAGTACTTATTCCTGTCAAAGATAGACCGAAACAACCTGAAGGGAAAAACTGGAAAGATTATTTTGCGGTTATCTTAAGAGATGTGGGTAAAATTGCGATTGTTGACGGAAAAACAAAAAAAGTTATCTCTGTCGTACCTTCCGGTTTTGCAACACACATCACAAGAACGAGTGCGAGCGGACGTTATATGTACGTTATCGGACGTGACGGTAAAGCATCTATGATCGACCTTTGGATGAAAGAGCCGAAAAACGTTGCTGAAATCAGACCTTGTAACGATGCGAGAAGTATCGATACTTCCAAGTATAAAGGACCAAAAGGTGACTTTATCGACAAGTATGCCGTTGTCGGATGTTATTGGCCACCGTCAATTGTAACGTTTAATGCGGAAACACTTGAACCGATCAAAATCGTTTCAACTGCAAGTTATACAATCGATGAAAACATATTTACAAGAGAGGCACGTGTTGCTGCGATTATCGCATCTCACCACAATCCCGAGTGGGTTATCAACGTAAAAGAGACAGGGCAAGTATGGCTATATGACTACTCTGATATCAAAAACCCGAAAATTACAATGGTTGAAGCTGAGAGATTCTTACACGATGGTGGTTGGGATTTAAGTAAACGTTACTTCCTTACTGCGGCAAATGCTAGAAACGTAATCTCTGTTATCGATACATATGAAGGAAAATTGGTTAAAAATATTCCGTCTCAAGGTACTAAACCACACCCCGGACGTGGTGCGAACGTAAACTCTAAAAAATATGGTCCGGTATGGATTTCAGGACACATCGGTTCAAATGATATTATTGCAATCGGTACAGATCCTAAAGGACATCCTGACAATGCATGGAAAGTTGTTAAAAAATTCCAACTTCCGGGAAATGGTGGTGGTAACTTGTTTGTAAAAACACACCCTAATTGTAAATATATCTTTGCAGATCGTCCGGTTAACCCAGATAGAAAACTACAAACACAAATCTATGTTATCGATAAAGATAAACTAGAAGTAGTTAAAACTATCAAAATTCCTGAGAAATATCTCAAATCTGCAGATCCGAAAGTTAAAGCAAGAGGACCTGTACACTTTGAATTTAACGCAGATGGTTCTGAAGTTTGGACAAGTATCTGGGGTAACAAGTTGACTCCAACTCCTATCCTTGTATTTGATTCAAATACATTAGAACTTAAAAACGTAATCGATGATAAACGCCTTATTACACCAACAGGTAAATTCAACGTTACAAATACTATGACAGATACTTACTAATCTGTCTTCTTCGATTGTGCCGGGGAACTATTTCCCGGTGCAATCTCTCTTACCCCTTTTTACTACAATTTCGATTCAAGGATTTATGATGAGAGTCCATACCAAAATATTTACACTACTGTTTTTCACTTTTTTCGCTTTTGAGCCGCTTTTTGCGATTGACGGTGCGGCAGGACATATGGTTGAGGCGATGCCTAAACGTAATATAGGCAAAGAAGTGTATGAAACACATTGTATGGTTTGTCATCATAAAGACCGCATAGGGATTGCAGGTCCTCCTTTGATACCTGCATTTTTACGTAAATACAAGCTTAAAGATCTTGTCGAAAAGATACGTAATGGCTTTCCTCAGACTTTGATGCCTTCGTACGAGTTTCTTTCTACGTGGGAGCTTGTACAGGTTGCACGTTATATCAAACGACCGGTCGATAAAGATTTTACATGGGACAAACAAAAAATAAAAGACTCAAAAGTTGTCTTTGATTTACCTAAAAAAGATCTTGGAATCAAAAATATAGAAAACGTACTTCCTGTTGTTGAACGTGACGGTGGTAAAGTGTGGATTATGGAAGATGAGAAAATCCTGGATAAATTTCCTCTCAAAAATGTTCACGGCGGTATCAAATACCAATTCCCCGAAGCGGAAAATATTTTTGTGCCGACACGTGACGGATGGGTGGAAAAATACTCTTTAAAAGAGGGACGTCCGAAAGCGAAAATACGTCCTTGTATCAACTTAAGAAACGTATCGTTAACACGTGACGGTAAATATGCGATTGCGACCTGTTTGTTGCCGGAACAGATGGTAGTGATGGATACGAAAACACTCTCCCCTCAAAAAGTGATCGCGCTGGATGGAAAAGTCAGTGCGTTATATGAGCTTTACAGCAAAGATGAGATGATCTTTACTTATCGTGACAAACCTGTAGTAGGAAAAGTGGATAGTAAAACATTTAACATCGATTATACAAAGATAAAAGAACCTATTGAAGACTTTTTTATCGATCCTTTTGATAAATATCTCATCGCTACGGCACGTCGGGGGAAAGTGCTTCGTGTTTACGATATCGATACCCTTAAACCTGTTTTCGAGCATGCTATGGAAGGGATGCCGCATCTTTTTTCTGCAACTTACTGGTATAAAGATGGAAACTTTTATTTTGCTACACCGCATTTGCGTAAGCCTTATATCACAGTGTGGAAGATGTATGACTGGGCGTTTCAAAAGCAGATCGATATCGGTGGTGACGGTTTTTTTGTCAAAACACATCCAAATACCCCGTATCTTTGGATAGATAACGGTACTGACGAATTGGTGTTGGTAAATAAAAACGATTATACTATCAAAAAGATGGTTCCTGTTAAAGGCAAGCAGTATATTCATGCTGAATTTAGCGGAGATGGCAAATATACCTATTTGAGTATTTACGAACATGACGGTTCTATTGAAGTATGGGATACGAAAACACTGAAAGAACTGGTAAGTTATCCTGCAGATATTCCTGTGGGAAAATATAACTTTATCAATAAAAACAGACAATTTTATCCTAGACTCTTCGGGCTTGATATTTACAATCAGCGTTGTAAAAAGAGTGATAAGCCAATAGAATGTATGCAAAATCTGAAAGATTTAAATAAATATGAACAAAAGTCGGTACATGACTTTTTAGCGGCACACAAAGGAGAAAAATGAAAAAGTTTATAGTTATAGCAGGAATGACTTTCATGATGGGGATTTCTTGTTATGCACAGGATGTATATGCGACAGTCAATGGAGAAAAGCTAACTGATTTGGATATCAAACCGATGTTGAAAATGTTTGATAAAAAAAATAGTTTTTCGGATTTGAACGCTCATGAAAAAGAGCTTATTTTAGACCAGAGTATTGAGCGAAAGTTGATTTTACAGGATGCTAAAAAAGAGAAACTTGATACTGATCCGAAGTTTCAGCAGATATTGCAGGATTTTAAAAATCGGTTGATGGTAGAGTTTTGGATGAAAAAACGATTGGCATCCGTTCAAGTCAGTGATGACGATATCAAAGATTATTTTGAAAAACATAAAGATGCCTTTGCAAAAGGAACGAAATTTGAGGATGTCAAAGAACAACTAGCACCGCGTGTCAAGATGGAAAAGTTTCAACTTCTGGTTGATGAGACACTTAGCAATATGAAGAAAAAAGCGAAAATAGAGTTCTTAAGTGATACGAAACTACAGTATAAGTAAAATGAAATAAACATAATTTAGAAAATTTGACAGTTGTCAACTAGCCAAAATCAAAAAACTGTTATGATGTTTTTTAATACAAAAGCAGGAAATTAAATGGGTAGAAGCAAAAGTTTTCTGGTAGTGTTTACATTGTTCTTTGCAGTTGTAGGGTGCAATGCGCAGAACAGTACCACTGAAAAGACAACAAAACATAAAATAACAGGTAAAAAAGTATTTGAAACCTACTGCTGGGGGTGTCATCATCAAACGGCAGTAGCGTTTGGACCTCCTTTTAGTGAAATCGCTTCCAAAAGAAGTGCGGACGAGATACGTGCGATGATCAGTGATCCTTCATCGGTATCGAAAGTTTTTGGATACAAGCGTAATGCAATGCCTCCTTTTCAACTCAGTGAAGAGGAACTCAATGCTATCACTACGTATATATTATCTTTCAAACCAAAGGCTCCCTGATGTTTCGTCTCTCAAATCTTTTAAAATCCGTCGTGGAAGGCAAACCTGCCAGAGTACTGGACGGGAGTATCGCCATATGGAACTTTACCAACCGCTGTAATCTTTCATGCATGCACTGTTATTCGCGTGCCGATCTTGACAGTAGCGATACGCTGACAACGGAAGATATCATGAAAACCTTGCCGAAGCTAAAAGAAAACGGTGTGAAGTTTATCATTTTCTCCGGTGGAGAACCGTTGACAAGGAAGGATCTGTTTGATATCGCGCAAAAGTGCAGAGAACTTGGTATTGTTACCTACCTTTCGACAAACGGGCTTTATGTAGGGCATAAAAATGCACAGAAGATTTTAGATACTTTTAATTATGTGGGTATCAGTATCGATGGTAGTGAAAAAACACATGATCATTTCAGAGGTTTGGCAGGATCGTTTAAAATGTCGATGGAAGCAGTCAACCTTTTAAATAGTTACGGTAAAAGCAAAGTAGGGATTCGTTTTACGGTAACCAAAGAGACTTATGATGATTTGAAATTTATTTTCGAACTGGCGGAAAAAGAGAATATCCCTAAAATATACATTTCCCATCTGGTATACAGCGGTCGGGGATTGGACAATCTCAAGATGGATCTTTCCAAAGAACAGCGCAGAGAAGCGGTGAATTTTATACTTGATAAAGCGTTTGAGTATCATGAAAACGGCAGAGATATTGAGATTGTGACAGGTAATATGGAGATGGATGCCATCTTGTTTTTAGAAAGATTTGCAAAGAAATATCCGGATTTGAAAGAGGAGATGTTACAACGTTTGATAGCGTGGGGTGGCAATAGTGCGGGACGAAAACTACTAAACATAGACAGTGAAGGCAATGTCAAGCCGGATCCGTTTTTCCCGCAATACATCGGGAATATATTGCAGCAGGATTTTTCCGATATCTGGACGAACGAACCAATAGAGTTGCTGGAGAAATTGCGCCAGCATCCGAGAAATATCAGTGGAAAGTGTGCTGATTGTGAACAAATAGATATTTGTAACGGGGGAAGTCGTAGTAGAGCATATGCAATTTATGGTGACATGTGGGCGGAAGATCCTTCGTGTTACTTAAAACCGGAAGAGATGAAAAGAGGGGTAGAAAAATGAGAAAAATATGGATGTTATTGATAGCGTTGGGTGTTACACTATGGGCGCAGGCAAAGGTTGAAGAGCGATTGTTCGTTGTTGAAAGAGAGAGTGCTTCCGTTGCCGTTATAGATGATGACAAAGTCATAACGCATATGAGAGATATGCATAATATGAATCACGGTATTATCAAGTTTAAAGATCAGGATGGGTATTTGATCAGCCGTGACGGATATGTCGTACGTTTTGATCCTGTTTCGCTCGAGAAAAAAGAGGAGTATAAAACCTCCAAGTCGGCAATCGGTTTTGTGATCGGTGAAAACTATGTTGCAGTTGCCAATTATGATGACAAATCGGTAGATATTCTCACCAGAGATCTCAAACCTATCGATAAAATCGTTACAGGTAGTAAAAATGTCGGTATCAAAATCTATAAAGATATGTTGATATTTGCACAAATGGATAGTGATAAGGTAACAGTACTTAAAGATGAAAATTTTGGTAAAGGCTTACCGAAATTTAAAATTTTTAAAGAATTTAAAGTTGGACAAATGCCGTTTGATGCGATGATCAAGGACAATACTTATATCGTCGGTTTCTTCTTGACCAAAGCGTTTGGTGTGATCGATCTTGACAAGATGGCGTATACACAGATCAAAATCACTGCAGAAGGAAATAAGCCTGTATTGAAAGTACCGCATTTTGGTTTTTGGAGCCTGAGTAAGGAGAGAACTTTTATCCCTGCAGTGGGAGATAGTGCCGTGATGGTGTATGATCCGCAATTTCATTTTATCAAAAATATCAAAACCAAGGGATTACCGGTTTTTACCTCTTTGAGTCCTGATCAAAAATATCTGGCGGTAACATTTTCCGGAAAAGATTTTCCTTCTATTCAGATCATCGACACAAAAAGTCTTGAAATCGTTAAAACTTTGACGTTTAAAGGGAAAGTGCTTCATGTGAGATGGTCGAAGATCTCTCCTAAACTTTATGTCTCCGTAAACGATGCAAATCAAGTCGCTGTTGTCAATACTACAAAGTTTGAAACGACAAAAACGATAGAAGACGTGCAAAAACCTTCCGGTATATTTATATATCCTATTAAAAAGGCGAAATAATGGGAAAGGTTTATCTAACAGGTGCCGGTCCCGGCGATATTGACTTACTAACGATCAAAGCGCTTCGTGTGATCAAAGAGGCGGATGTGATCATATACGATCGTCTTGCAAATCCGGAAATACTTAAAGAAGCAAAAGACGGATGTGAGTTTGTCTATGTGGGGAAAGAAGATTCTCATCATACTTTGCCGCAGGAAGAGATCAACGAAGTGATTTACCAAAATGCACTTAAACACAATGTCGTTGTGCGTTTAAAAGGTGGTGATCCTTTTGTATTCGGACGTGGTGGAGAAGAGGGGATATACCTTAGAGAACGTGGTATAGAGTTTGAGTTTATCCCCGGAATTACTTCTGCTATTGCCGTTCCGGAATATGCGGGGATCCCTGTTACACATCGTGGTGTAACGGTTTCTTTTCGTGTTGTTACAGGTCATGAAAGCAAAAATAAAGACCATTCTCAGATTCCATGGGAGAACTATAAAACGGATGATACGATCGTCTTTTTGATGGGACTTCATCGGTTGCAGAAGATTACCTCCAAACTGATTGAGATAGGAAAACCCAAAGACTAT
>Ga0256843_1002642_pt1 | contig 12950 bp, 14 predicted proteins | sample AlvinellametaG_FD_191572 | JGI IMG/M metagenome (GOLD analysis project Ga0256843, IMG submission 191572) | Pompeii worm associated microbial communities from hydrothermal vent at the East Pacific Rise, Pacific Ocean - Alvinella | ecosystem: Host-associated > Annelida > Integument > Unclassified ... | reverse complement strand
ACATTATCTACTTTTTTTATATATCGATTTAAGCTTTTATTTAAAATATTTTCTATACTTTTAATCTTCTCTATAACAAAAAGTTTTGCAATTGGAAGCGGATTTAAAGATGCTTGATACTGTTTTAATCTATTTTTGTAATTACTATTTAGTTTTGTGCTACTCAAAATCCCATTTAAATTTCCACTACTACTCAAAAAGTATATATCAACTCCACTTCTTAAAAGAAAATTCTTAGCTCCTTGAGTAATTTGGACATTTCCAAAGATAAAGAGATTTGATATTAGAGAAATTGGCACCTTTTTTATTTGATTCTCGCCTACTACATTAATAGTATTTCCAACTCTTTTTACCTCACATTTTTTTGTAATAAAAAGGTCTCTTTTCATCCTCTCTCCAATAAAAGATTATCTTTTTGGTTCAATTACCCATTCACCATTTAAACTCTTAACTCTAATAGAGACTCTAACTCCAAGAGCGGCAAGAGTTCCAAGAGAACCTGTCAAAGCAAGAACAATACCACCAGTAATTAAAAGTCCAAGTTTTGATGTAGGTTCTGGATCAGCAATTGCTGCACCTATAATCCATACTCCAGCTCCTGTAATTCCAATTCCAGCAAGAACAGCTACTATTTGACTCCAAGAGAGGTCAGATTTATCTTTTACTGCTTTTATTAATGTTACTGCTGAGACTAAATCATCTGAAGTTAAATTTAATTTTGCATCATCAATTAAAGAGAATTTCTCCTTTTTAGCATAAAATCTTAAAGCTCTCTCTAACCAATCTTTTTGAGTTGTTCTTACTACTGGAATCATCTTCTCTCCTTTTTTGATTTATAGTGCTATTTTCCCATATTTTGATAGACAAAATCTATCTATTTAATCAATCTTTAAGCATCATACTCACTCCCCAAATAGCTCCAACCATAGCTGTTGCTCCAAGTGCTGAAGCTGTTGCTACTGCTGCAGATGGTGCTACATAATTTACAGTTGTTGTAATTGCTGCATCTCTTGCTAAATTTATTGCATCATCTATATAAGAGTCTTTTGCATAACTTACTCCTCCAAAAATCGCTACTGCCACAACTGAAGATAAGATTAATTTTTTCATTTTTTCTCCTTGATTTTTTTATATTATTAATCATCAAACATAGAGCTAATGCCCCAACTAACTAAAGTTGCTACTCCAGTTACAATTGCTGCTCCTACTACTGCTGGAGCTGCTGCTATCCCGACAGCTGCAGCTGCTCCACTTACTGCTGTTCCAAGTGCTGAACTTCCAATTGTTGCCATAGTTGCTGATGTTGCAGCTGCTCCAGATAGAGCTGAAATTGCTGTTCCAGTAGATGCTGTTGCTCCAAGTGCTGAAGCTGTTGCTACTGCTGCAGATGGTGCTACATAATTTACAGTTGTTGTAATTGCTGCATCTCTTGCTAAATTTAGTGCATCATCTATATAAGAGTCTTCTGCATAACTTACTCCACTAAATAGTGCCACTGCTACAACTGAAGATAAAACCAACTTTTTCATCACTTCTCCTTTTGAATTTTGATGAGGTTATTTTTCTTTTTTTACTGGACAATGTCTATAAACTTAGTACTATTTTAAAGTAAAATCTTTCAAAACTTTTACTGCTTTTATTAGAGTATTAGACTCTAAAATTGCTATATTTACTGAACTTGTCTCAATTATAAAAGATGCCAAAATAGGTGCTACTGCAACAAACATTTCTCCTCCTTTTTTTAGATTTCCCAAACTTATGATCTTCTTAAATACTGGAAAGTCAAGAGTAGCTGAGCATTTTTTTGAGCTGGCTTTTTATCTTTTTTCTTGAGTAAATTTTTTTTGATGGCACAACTCTACTTACTGGATTAAATCCCCAAACTACTCTCTTTTTCGCAGATTTAATTTTTTTCATCTTCTCTCCTTGACTTTTTATATTAGTTTTACTAAAATATGAGATATAAACTTAGCAACTTTATAAGATAAATAGTTCAAACATCTTTTCTCCTCCTTTTTTGATCCTTTGAGTTATTTTAAGATGTTACCTAGACAGCAAATGGATAATAAACTATCATTTTGAGCTAAAGTTTTGCTATTTATACTTTTAGAGTTATCTCCTATTCTCTCCTTTGGAGTTGAAACTTTTTTGATAGATAATCTACTAAGCTTTTGCATCTTCTCTCCTTTTTTGATTTATAATGCTATTTTTTCATATTTTGATAGACAAAATCTATCTACTTATCGTTAGTTTTCTCATCTCTACCTTTAAAATTTCATCAATCTTTTCAATAGATTCTCTAGTTAATACTTTTGGATTTCCTACCAAAACTTTTGTTTTTAAAACTCCATTGATATATCTTTTGTAGTGGTAACCATCTTCGCAAAGTTCTATAATATCTTTTGAAGTAAGCTCTCTTACTAAACTATTTGGAATCAAAAAATTTTCTCCTCCAGCTTTTAATATAAATCTCTCTGCTCCTTCGCTAAGCTCCATCCAACTTTTTGGAAGTAACATTTTGATTGCTCTTTTTAGTAACTTTTTTGTAGCTTTTTGTTCAAAGCTATTTAAATCTTCTCTAATCCCCAAAGCTACCATCTTAAATCCCTTTTTAAATTTGTAAATCAAAACACCAACTATACTACTTCCACTATAAATTACTTTCCAAATATCACTCTTTTGTATCAAATCATCTGGAGATTTAAAAAGTAACCCACCTTTTACTTTTTTGTAAGAGTCCTTTAGGATTTGATAAACTTCATCTGCAATAAAAATCTTCTCTTTAATATAAAAAACTGTCTCCATCTCCAAAGAGTTTTCAAAAAGTAATTTATAGGTTTTCATCTTCGCTCCTTTTTTGATTTCCTATTCTTTCAAATTTAGTAGACATTTTTTGTATACTAAGAGTAGTTTTCTCTAATTTCAAATAGAAGTTGATAAATTAAATAGTTATCTCAAAGTAGTTGGACAAAGTCTACAGAGTAAGAAAGAGAGTAAAATAATTGATTTTTATCTTCAATTAAGAGTCTTTTTGTTATTATCTTTTTAATAAAACAAAATTCCAAAAAAGTGGCAAAAATGGCTGATTTTGGCAAATTTTGTTGATTTTTGGAAATGTCCTTTAACTTACCGTTATATGGATATTTAGTATAAGTCTCATAAAAAAAAATTTCTTTAAATAGTTTATAAAATGGCTTCTAAAGTACCATTCTATGGGCTATTTAAATCAGACCCGATTTTAAGGGGATTGAGACTTTGCGATTCTTCCAGGTGTACCAATGTTACCTTCATCAGGCTATTTAAATCAGACCCGATTTTAAGGGGATTGAGACCATGCATGAAAGTAAAAGCAAAATCTGCCAGATACTATTTAAATCAGACCCGATTTTAAGGGGATTGAGACAAGTCTTTAAACTCCGCGCTGCCTCTCCAATTTTTACCCTCATTTAAATCAGACCCGATTTTAAGGGGATTGAGACACATCTGGATCGATGATATGGCTATCGATTGGATCAAATTTAAATCAGACCCGATTTTAAGGGGATTGAGACGAGGGCTGAGCAGTTCCTGAGCCAATGCCCAAAAGTGAGATTTAAATCAGACCCGATTTTAAGGGGATTGAGACCCAAAGTCCTACAAGTACGCTATATGTTGTCATTTTTTTATTTAAATCAGACCCGATTTTAAGGGGATTGAGACACTGGAAGTTAAACTTCCTAGCGATGCGAGCACAGGTCATAAGAATTTAAATCAGACCCGATTTTAAGGGGATTGAGACCTGAAAGAGATTCATCAGTACTGTCAAATAGTTCTTTACTATTTAAATCAGACCCGATTTTAAGGGGATTGAGACCAAGTCCCTACAAACACACTATATGTCATTTTTTCTCCTTTTATTTAAATCAGACCCGATTTTAAGGGGATTGAGACACATATCTTAAGCCGTATTTTTTAATCATCATTGTATTTAAATTTAAATCAGACCCGATTTTAAGGGGATTGAGACCCCTCTTGGAGGCCCCCGGAATTAATGAGGTGGTCCTCTTATCATGGTCCATTTAAATCAGACCCGATTTTCTCGAAGAGAGTGCTTTGCACAAGAAGGGGATTGAGACAGTCGAAGAACTTCAGCCTCACGAGGGCTGAGCAATTCCTGGGCCATTTAAATCAGACCCGATTTTCTCAAAGAGAGTGCTTCGCACAAGAAGGGGATTGAGACTCTTAAAGTTTCTCTAATGGTGTCCATTCTGTCTCCTTTAAGATTATTTAAATCAGACCCGATTTTAAGGGGATTGAGACTGTTAGTCCTCTACTTGCTCTAGTAAAACTTCTTTTTTTATTTAAATCAGACCCGATTTTCTCAAAGAGAGTGCTTCGCACAAGAAGGGGATTGAGACCTTGCATTGACATACTCCTTCCAAAATGGAGTAAACTCTCTAAGCTCTAAAGTGTTTGGAATAGATTTAAATCAGGTCCGATTTTTTCAAAGAGAGTGCTTCGCACAAGCTCGCAGAGAGTCTTAAAGTATAAGATGGAGATTGAAGAAGTAAGAAATTAATATTTGTTTAAGGGAAAAATGGTATAATATGCCTTGCCTCTATCAGACCTGTGCAACAGGCTAAAGAGACAACGGGTCAGGACAGGAATGTAGCAGCCCACCTCTTTAGGCTGTGTGCCGCAGTAATCTGGTAGAGGTTTTTTATTTTTTATGTTTTAAAAATTCAAAAACTAAAATTATTCCTACTCCTAAATCTATCATTACATCTGCAAAATTAAAAACTGCAAAGTTAAATCCGCAGTGCCAAGCTACATAATCTATTACTCCACCATGTACGAATCTATCATATAAATTTCCAATAGCCCCACCTAAAATTAATCCAGTACTAATAGGATACTCTTTGAGGAGTTTGCTCCAAATTACATAGATAAAAATAGAACTTATTAAAATTAATTGAATCCACTTTAGATATTTTCCCAAAAATGCAAACATACTAAAAGCTACACCATAATTTTTATGGAGCTCTAAGGAGATACAAGAGCTAATAAACTCATATCCCCCTAAAAAAATATCTTTTATTCCTTTATCTATAAAAAAGACTCCAATTAGTGTTAAAAAAAAGATACTATAAGCTCTCACTAAAACAACTCTTTTTTAAAGAATTTTACAATTTTTTCCATTTCTTCTTCTAAGTTTGAAGCGCTTTTACTTTGGATGTAGAGTCTTATTTTGTTTTCTGTTCCAGAGTATCTAAAAAGTGGTTTTATATTTTTCTTCTCAAGGGAAGTTATCAACTCTTTTAAACCTTTAATCTTTTCTAAAGGTTTTTTTTCCGAAATTTCTAGGTTGACCTTTATATTTGGATAAATTTCAAATGGATTTAGAGCTTGGGATGCTTTTTGATTGCTATCAATAATATAGGCTAAAGTTTGAAGAGCACTCAAAATTCCATCTCCAGTTTTTGCAAAATCACTAAAAATTATGTGTCCGCTATCTTCTCCTCCAAAATTAAAGTCATTTTTTTGCATTAATTCTACAACATTTTTATCCCCAACATCACTTCTTAAGACTTTGATGGAGTGTTTTTCCAAAAATTCATCTAAAGCGTAATTACTCATCTTTGTAACAACAATACCATTATTTTTTAATTTTCCTTCTTTTTTTAGATAAAGTGCTAAAGCACCTATTAATTTATCTCCATCTACTTTTTCTCCTTTTTCATCCACAATTACAACTCTATCTGCATCTCCATCCAAAGCAATACCTAAATCTGCTCTATAAGTAATTACTGCTTTTGCTAAATTTTCTGGGTGCATTGCTCCACAATTATCATTTATATTAAATCCATTTGGCTCATTTCCAAGTACAATAACTTCAGCTCCAAGTTCACTAAAAATTGTAGGAGCTACTTTATAACCTGCACCATTTGCACAATCTACTACAATTCTAATATTTGAAAGTGTCATGGATTTGGGAAAAGAATTTTTAATATGAACAATATACCTTCCAATTACATCATCAATTCTTTTTGATTTTCCAATCTCTTTTTCTACTTTCTGCGAATTGATTAAAAGTTCTGTATTCATTCTAATATTTTCAATTTTTTCTTCAATTTCTTTATTTAATTTATTTCCTCTAGAGTCAAAAAATTTAATTCCATTATCATAATATGGATTGTGACTAGCGCTAATCATAATTCCAGCATCACATCTCATATCTTCAGTTAAAAATGCAACTGCTGGAGTTGGCATTGGACCAATTTGAATTACATTAAATCCAACTGCTGTAAGTCCACTTACAATAGCGTTTTCAATCATATAGCCACTTCTTCTTGTATCTTTTCCAACTAAAATCTTATTTGTCTTTTTATTATCACTAAAATAGATTCCAGTTGCCATTGCAAGTTTTAAGGCTGAGTATGCATCAACTTTTTTCCCAGCTTTTCCTCTTACACCATCTGTTCCAAAAAGTTTTTCTTTTTTCATTTAAATTTCCTTTTATAAAGTCAAAAGTTTCAAAATTTTAGCAAAAATAAACAATTATTTTGATAATATTCGCGCACCAAGGCTATAAGCTAAAAAATAAAAGTTTTAAAGGATAGATAGAAATGGCTAATCATAAATCTGCAAAAAAAAGAATTAAGCAGACAATCAAAAGAACAGAAAGAAATAGATTTTACAGAACTAGAATGAAAAATATCATTCGTGCTGTAAGAGAAGCAGTAGAATCTGGAGATAAACAAAAAGCACTTGAAGCTTTTAAACTTGCAAATAAAAAACTTCATCATTTTGTAAGTAAAGGTTTCCTAAAAAAAGGAACTGCTTCTAGAAAAGTTTCAAGATTACATAAACTTGTAAATAGTATGGAAGCATAAAATCTTTTTCTAAACTACAAAAAAGATAAATTGTATTATTTCCCCTCTTGGGGACTCCTTCTAAATCTAAAGGAAATTGCTATGCTTATAGAAAAATTAAAACCTTTTATCCAACGATACGAAGAGATAAATCAACTTTTAAGCTCTCCAGAAATTGCAAGTGATGTTAAAAAAATGACAGCCCTTAGCAAAGAACAAGCTTCAATTGCAACTTTGGTTGAAAAAGCAAAAGAGTATATTTCAGTAATTGAAGCTATAAATGAAAATAAAGAACTTCTTGGTGATAGTGAACTTGGAGAGTTGGCAAAAGAAGAGCTAGCTGAGCTTGAGCCCAAAGTACCTATCTTAGAAGAAGAAATTAAACTTTTATTACTTCCGAAAGATCCAAATGATGATAAAAATATCTATTTAGAACTTAGAGCTGGGGCCGGAGGAGATGAGAGTGCTTTGTTTGTTGAAGATATGTTTAAGATGTATCTTAGATTTGCAGAAAGACAAGGTTGGAAAGTGGAAATCATCTCCTCTTCTGAAGGGAGCGCTGGAGGATTTAAAGAGTTGATAGTTATGGTAAAAGGAGAAGGAGTTTATAGCAAATTAAAATATGAAGCAGGTACTCATAGAGTTCAAAGAGTTCCAGAAACTGAAACTCAAGGCAGAGTTCACACTTCAGCAATTACAGTGGCAGTAATTCCGGAAGTAGAAGATGTGGAAGTTGATATTAAACCAAATGAGATTAAAATGGATGTTTATCGTTCAAGTGGATGTGGAGGTCAAAGCGTAAATACCACAGATTCTGCTGTAAGACTTACTCATATTCCAACTGGAATTGTAGTAGCAATTCAAGATGAAAAATCTCAACATAAAAATAGAGAAAAAGCTATGAAAATTTTAAAAGCAAGAGTGCATGAAGCTTTGATGAGAGAACAGTTAGATGAAACTTCAGCTCAAAGAAAACTCCAGGTAGGTTCTGGGGATAGAAGTGAAAAAATTAGAACCTATAATTATCCTCAAAATAGAATAACTGATCATAGAATCGGACTTACATTATATTCTTTAGATGATATAATGAACAATGGGACTTTGGAACAAATCATTGAACCTCTCATTGCCCATGCTCAAGCAGAAGCAATCAAAGAAGCAGGTCTTTAAGACTTAGCTTGAAAAACTTTTCTTTTTTTACTTTCTTTTTTTTGAGGGAGACTATTTTTTCATTTATTAAATCTAATATAGATAATAATTATAAGTTATAATGTATAATCTAATATTATTATATTTTCTTATTAAGAAAAGTTCTTGAATAATCTGATTCATCAAAATTTTTTAGAAGGATCATAATGAAAATTGTATTGAAACTTTCTCTTGTCTTATCTGCTACATTTTTTGTGCAAGCCAATTCAAAAATTCATTGGGGATATTTAGGAGAAGTTGCACCAGCACATTGGGGAGATTTATCTAAAGAGTTTAAAATGTGTAAAGAAGGAAAAGTACAATCTCCAATTAATATTGTTCCTACAAAAGATGTAGATTTAAAACCTTTAGAAATTGATTATAAAACTTCTGCAAAAAGTGTTGTAAATAATGGACATACAATTCAAATAAATATTAAAGATGGAAGCACTTTAAAATTAGATGGAAAAATTTATAAGTTAAAGCAGTTTCATTTTCATGTACCAAGTGAAAATAATATAAATGGAGATGTATTTCCGTTGGAAGCTCACTTTGTACACCAAAGTGACGATGGCTCTTTAGCAGTAGTTGCAGTAATGTTTAAAGAGGGTAAAGAGAATGTAACTTTGAAAAAAATTTGGAATCATTTTGATAAATTAAAAGAAGAAGGACAGGTTAAATGTAATCTAAGTTCAAAAGATATTCTAGCTTTAATTCCAAAAGATTCTCAATATTATAAATTTATGGGATCTCTAACAACTCCACCTTGTAGCGAAAATGTAAGGTGGCAAGTCTATAAAACACCTCTTTCTGTTTCAAAAGATTAAGTTATAAAATTCTTTTCTCTTTTTGGTTTTCCAAATAATAGACCTATTCAGCCAACAAATTCCAGAGAAATTGAATATTAAATTCTACTCCCTTTTTTTGGGAGCAGAAACTTTTAAATTAGGCTAAATTTGTATAAACTACTTGAACATCATCATCATCTTCAAGCTTTTCAATTAAAACAGTAACCTCATCCATTTGCTCTTCAGTAAGTTCAAGTGGAGTTGTAGGAATTCTTTGGAGTTGAGCCTTTTTGACGTCAATACCTTTTTCTTCCAAAGCTTTACTAAGCTCCCCAAAAGATTTATAATCCCCATAAATTCTAATAATTGCTTTATCTTCTCCATTTTCTTGAGGAATTTTATCCTCTTCAAGCTCTTCTAAGCCATAATCAATGAGTTCTAATTCAAGTTCTTCTAAATCAATATCATCACTTTTGTCAAACTCAAATACAGCTTTTCTACTAAACATAAAATCAAGTGATCCACTAGTAAGTAGTTCTCCTTTATTTCTTGCTAAAATTGCTTTTACATTCGCAACTGTTCTTGTAGGATTATCTGTGGCACACTCAATATACATCAAAGTTCCATATGGTCCTTTTGCCTCATAAACAATCTCTTTAATGTCTGCAGCATCTTTATTAAAAGCTCTTTTGATTGCAGCTTCGATATTGTCTTTTGGCATATTTTGAGCTTTGGCATTAGCAATTGCGGTTCTAAGTTTTGGATTCATCTCAGGATCTGGTGAGCCACCCTCTTTTGCAGCAATTGTAATCATCTTTCCAAGTTTAGGAAACAGCCTTGACATTGTTCCCCATCTTTTTAGTTTCGCAGCTTTTCTATACTCAAAAGCTCTTCCCATCTTCTCTTATCCTTAAATTTATTTTTTGCAATTATACCCAAGAAGATTGGATAATTTGATATAATCTCCCCAAAGCTTAAAGCTACAAAAAACAAAAGAGAAAGAAGATGCAAAAGAAATTTTATATTCCAAAACCAAGTAGATTTGACCCAGATGAGTTGGGACATTTTGGCATTTTTGGGGGAAGATTTGTCCCTGAGACTTTAATGCCAACATTAGAGGAGCTAAAAAGAGATTATGAGGCTGTAAGATTTGATGAAGAGTTTTGGGGCGAGGTGGATTACTACTACAAAAAGTATGTTGGAAGACCAAGCCCACTCTACTTTGCAAAAAATCTTTCAGATGAGCTTGGAGCAAAAATTTATCTAAAAAGAGAAGACTTAAACCACACAGGAGCTCACAAAATAAACCACACAGTAGCTCAAGCACTCCTTGCTAAAAGGCTTGGCAAAAAGAAGATTATTGCAGAAACTGGAGCAGGACAGCACGGAGTAGCCACAGCAACTGTTGCAGCTCTTTTTGGTTTAGAGTGTGAAATTTTTATGGGTGCAAAAGATGTGGCAAGACAGGAGTTAAATGTCTTTAGGATGAAGCTTTTGGGGGCTAAAGTAAATAGTGTCAAAAGCGGTAGCCAGACTCTAAAAGATGCGATGAATGATGCAATCAGACACTGGGTAACAAATGCAAGAGATACATTTTATGTAATTGGTACAGTCGCAGGTCCTCACCCATATCCAATGATGGTAAGAGATATTCAATCAATTATTGGGTGGGAGGCAAGAGCTCAAATTTTAGAAGCTGAAAATACACTTCCAGATAAAGTGATAGCTTGTATTGGTGGAGGAAGCAATGCTATTGGAATCTTTAATCACTTCTTAGAGGATGATGAGGTAGAATGTATTGGAATTGAAGCTGGTGGACTTGGGCTTGATAGCAAACATGGTGCAAGTCTTGCAAAAGGTAGCCCTGGAGTGCTTCACGGTCAGCTAAGCTACTTGCTTCAAGATGAAGATGGACAAATCTTAGAAGCTCACTCAATCTCTGCTGGACTCGATTATCCAGGAATTGGACCAGAACATTCATACCTAAAAGATTTGGGAGTTGTAAAATATGACTCTATTACAGATGATGAAGCACTTGAAGCTTTTGTTTGGCTCTCTCAAAAAGAGGGAATCATCCCAGCATTTGAGAGTTCTCATGCAGTAGCTTACCTCAAAAAACTTCCAAAAAAAGAGATTAAAGATAAAATTATCTTAGTAAATCTCTCAGGAAGGGGGGATAAAGATATGGTTCAAGCAAAGAATTTATTAGATTTTTAGTCAAAGGAGAAAAACCTCCTTTGAGCTTTTAATAAGGAAAATCTTCGTCTAATCTTATACTCTTTTTATCTAAGTAATCTCCAAATTCATCTTTTGTGCAAAATCCACTCTTTGTTGAGACAAAATATCTCTTTGGAACACTTCTAAATCCAAAACTTGCAACTTGATTTGCTGCTTTTGTTGAGTATTTAATTCCAAACATATCCAAAAACTCTCTAAAATCAAGTCCAGAGGCAAAAGAGTAAGCAATCAAGAGCCAATCATTTTTTGAAATCTTTTTAAATTCATCCAAAGAGTAGCTATCAAATCCTAAATCTCCTTTTTTACTCTCCCAGCTATTTTGGTCAACTGCTGCACTTTTACAAGCTCTATCTAAGAGGTGTAATCTTGTCAAAAAGTGCCAACCATCTCTTAATTTCCCCATCTTTTGAACTTGCATCATTGCTTGGAGTTGCACCATAAATTGGTAAGCATAATTTTTAGAAGCCCAGAGATTATCTTCTAAATATTTGGTTGGATTTGAAGATTTTGTAGCCTCTTGGAGCTTTAAGAAAACCTCTTTAAATGGTGTTTCTTGACACTTATATTCCAAAGAGTCATTTTCGTGGTCTTTATTGAATTTTGTTTGGGTATAAAATGCATAAGCATTAGTTGTTGAGTGAATTACCCACCCTTCAAATCTTAATCTATCACTCTCTAGGGCATGTCCAATCTCGTGTAAATCTCCGTGGCTTACAGGATTGAATGCCCAGTAAGCATCATAAGGATTTCCAGAGCAACCATACCCACAAGCTGCTTGGTCAGCATTGTAATGTTTTACAAAATCTACCCTTTTGATGGTAATATTATGAGCATCTGCAAAATCTGTTACCTCTTTGATGCTCTCAATTCCTGGTCCTTGAAATCCAGCCAGAGAGTATGGATAGTTGCTTGTGTAAGTATTGATTGCATCAATGAAAGTGTCGATATCTCCTTTCCAAAACTCGTGATTTAGACTCTCAATCATCTTATCTCTTTTTGAGTGAAGTTCAAAGTTTGGAGTAATCACCTCTGCCCAATCAAATTTATCTTCTGCTAATCTATGCTCAAATTTACTCTTTTCTTCATCACTCATCCAGTAAGCCCAGACTGGGTGTTGGGCTACATTTTCAAATCTAAAAGAGACTCTTTCATTATCTTTTGAAGCCCCAATAAATAAAATTCCTCCATAAGAGCTTGTAATTTTTATACTCTCTCCTGGAGCAATAGGGTATCTAATAGAAGATAGAAATCTTGGTCTTTTGTATCCATCTTTTTCATAAATGTGTGTTGCACCATCTCTAATAGAGTTTATAAAGATATTTGTATCTACTTTTGAGTTGTTATCTACTCTTGTAATGACAACACTTTCTCCTGGCAAAATATAAACTCCAGCAGAGCGGAAAGGAGATTTTGTAACAATATCTCTTTTTATATCTTTTGTTTGGACTCCATTAAAATTGCTTCTGCTAAAGTTTCCTAAATCTTTCTGAGCTGGATTTATATCTCTATAATTATAAAGTAGATATTCAGAAAATAGAGATTCGAAAAATTTAGTTTGTGGAGTTTTATTTTTATCCATTGGGAAGCTAATACCTTCTCTTAATTTATCTCCAAGAAGCACAAGAAGCTTCCAAAGCTTTGCTCCATCTTGCTCAAAAATATCGATTTTACCACTATCTAAATCATTTAAAATCTCTTTTGCCACTCTTGCACCATCAAAAAAATCACTATTTATTCTTGGAACCTCTTCACATCTATCTCCACTTGAGTTATAAACTTTTTTTCCAGCTGAAAATTTATAACATCTCTCCCAGTCAAAGTTAAAATCTCTCTTTTTTAGATGATTAAGAACACTCTTTAATCTATTTAATCCTAAAAACTCATT
>Ga0256843_1002641_pt1 | contig 12953 bp, 11 predicted proteins | sample AlvinellametaG_FD_191572 | JGI IMG/M metagenome (GOLD analysis project Ga0256843, IMG submission 191572) | Pompeii worm associated microbial communities from hydrothermal vent at the East Pacific Rise, Pacific Ocean - Alvinella | ecosystem: Host-associated > Annelida > Integument > Unclassified ... | reverse complement strand
ATATCTTTATCGCCTATGTATGGAAATGTATCATTTACAAAGCCTCTAAGTGTCCCTTTGTAGTGAGGTATACTAATCTCATCTTGTATCTTTTCTAATCGTTGTAGTGCTATTGATTTGAATGTGTTGAGGTATTTATTATCTTCGTTGTGTTGTAGTTCTTGTTTTTCTTTTTTCGCTTCACTTGGGTTTATACCCTTTGCTAATTCTGCTTTATGTTGTTCTCGTAGTTCTCTTACTTGGGATAATGTAATATCAGGATAAGCTCCTAAAGAGAGTTTTTTCTCTTTACCCTCAAATTTATATTTGAGTTTCCAATGTTTACCACCTGCTTTTGTTACTAAAAGATACAAGCCTCCACCATCAGCAAGTTTATAATCTTTCTCTTTTACTTTAGAGGTTTTTATTTTGGTATCAGTAAGTGGTGTAATAGCCCTAGCCATAGTATCCCTTTAAATATATAGGGGCTTATTTCTATTGAGGTAAGGGCTTGTTTTTCATTAAGCCCCTATATCAGCCCCTAAAAAGTTGAGATTACTATACCACATACTGGATTAAGTTAGACTAATAAAAAAGTTAAAGTTCGTTGTTTAGGGAGTTTTTAGTGTTTATTGGATGTTGTTAGATTAAAGGATGGATGGGGTAGAGGGATTCGAACCCCCGAATGCCAGTACCAAAAACTAGTGCCTTACCGCTTGGCGATACCCCATCATTTTTTGTAGTAATAAATTGGTTGCGGAAACAGGATTTGAACCTGTGACCTTCGGGTTATGAGCCCGACGAGCTACCGAACTGCTCTATTCCGCGGTGTTTAAACAAACTACTGTGTGTTTGTGAGCCGAAATTATAGACAAAAAGTCTCTTATTGTCAAGGGTTTTTTTGAAAAATTTTGAAAAATTCTCTTTTTCTATTTTTTGTATAAAAATTCATTAAAAAAAGTGAATTTTTATACTGCTATTTTTTTGCTATGCAAGTATCTCATACATATTAGCACGCCCAAATTTTTGTGCAAGCATTGGTGCTGTTGCACCTCTTTGATTTGCTATTGTTTTATCAGCACCTGCTTCGACAAGCATCTTAACGAGTTCTGGCATATCATCCATAATAGCTTCCATTAAAGGTGTCCAACCTACATCATCTACTTTATTGATGTCTGCACCATTTTCTAGTAAAAAAGCTACCATATCTCTTCTATCGCGACGAATAGTAATATGTAAAAGTGTCCATCCATATTTATTTTGAATATTTATATCATCTAGTTCTAAAACCATTTTTTTAAAAGTTTCAAAGTCATTTTCATACACTACTTTTTCAAAAATTGAAAACTCTTCTTCTGTTATTGCCATTATTTACTCCTTATTGAAATGAAGTAGCGCCATCAACTACTATCACTTGTCCTGTAAGCCATGAGGCTGCATCAGAACAAAGAAATGCACAAGCACCAGTTAAGTCTGTCGCATCACCCATACGACTAAGAGGAGAACGTTTAACAACTTCTGCCTTTACCTCTTCATAGTTAGGAAAAGCTTTGAGTGCATCAGTATCGATTGGACCACCACTTACTGCATTTACACGAATTTTCTTTTCACCCAATTCTGCTGCAGCATATTTTACCATAGTCTCTACCGCTGCTTTATTTGTTCCATGACCTGCATAGTTTGGAGTGTATACAAGGTTACCAGTTGAACTCATAGAGATGATAGAACCACCACCATTTTTCTCCATTCTTTTTGCAGCTTCTTGTGCACCAACTACAAATGCTTCTACAGTCGCAGTATAGATATTACCAAGACCTTTTGGTTTGAGTCTCATAAATGGTGCGAAACCACCTACAACAGCACGACCAGAAATAATAGCATTTGAAATAAAGAAATCAAGTCTATCAAAATCTTTATCAAACTCTTTAAATACATCTTTATATGTAAGAGGCTCTAATATATTAAGTTTATACGCTTTAGCTTTGATACCATACTTTGATTCAATATCAGTAATAATCTCTTTAGCAGTATCTTCATTTGATGCATAAGTAAATGCAACATCACAACCTTTACTTGCAAACTCATAAACGATTGCTTTACCTATACCACGAGTTCCACCACTAATAAATAGTACTTTACCTTTAAAATCTTGCATGCTTATAATCCTTTTATGTCGTAATTTTTCATTACTTCTTCAATTTTTTTCATATTTTCAACACTTGGAGCAACAAGAGGTAATCTATACTCTAAAGTTTCTGTAAGCCCAGCAATATACATTGCTGCTTTTACAGGGATGGGATTTGCTTCACAAAACATTACAGAATTAATAGGATAGAGCTCATCATTAATAGCTTTTGCACCTGCAAAATCACCAGCTAATGCTAAACGTACTAATTCTGATTTCATATCAGGAAGTAAATTTGAAGTAACACTTGTTATTCCTGCACCACCATTTGCTAAAATAGGGTAATCAATCGCATCATCACCTGAAAATACTTTAAGGTCAGGTCTACGAGAGAGAAGTTCTACAGTACGCTCTAAGCTACCAGTTGCCTCTTTCACACCATAAATATTTTTAACATCATCAAAAAGACGGATTGTTGTATCTGCTGAAATATCTACACCAGTACGACCAGGAACATTATAAAGCATAAATGGAAGTTCACTTACCGCCTCTGCTATTGCTTTATAGTGCTGATAGAGTCCTTCTTGAGATGGCTTGTTATAGTATGGGCTTACAGAAAAAATAGCATCAACACCAGCACTCTGTGCATGTTTTGCTATTTCAATAGCTTCGTGTGTAGCATTACTTCCTGCTCCAGCAAGAACTTTTGTCTTAGTACCTTTACAAACTTCTACAGCAATTTCAATACATCGCTTGTGTTCATCGTGAGTAAGAGTAGCACTCTCACCAGTTGTTCCAACAGGACAAACAGCGTTCATCCCATTGTTTATTTGTCTTGTGATAAGAGCAGCATAACTCTGCTCGTCTAGTTTTCCATTTTTAAATGGTGTTATAAGTGCGGTTGAAGAACCTGTTACTATATTCATCTAAATAGCCCTTTAAATTGATAGCGAAATTATAGCTAAAAAGTATTAATTTGATAATATACTTCTACTAATTCTAAAATGAAGCTACACGAACGTAACTCAATAATTTACTTTAAGCACTTCATTAGCAATTTTTACATATTCTACTACACTCAATAACTTCTTACAATAGGAAATAAAATTATGTCAAACAGATTAGAAAAGGAAGATAGCCCTTACCTCCAACAACACAAAGATAATCCAGTTGATTGGTGGCCTTGGTGTGATGAAGCATTTGAAAAAGCAGAAAAAGAGAATAAGGCTATATTTATTAGTATAGGGTACTCCTCTTGTCACTGGTGTCATGTAATGGAAGAGACAGTTTTTGAAAATGAGGAGTGTGCTCAAATTTTAAATGAAAGTTTTATCTCTATAAAAGTGGACCGTGAAGAGCGTCCCGATATTGACAAACACTATCAAGAAGTACATCAACTTCTCAATCGTCGTGCAGGTGGTTGGCCTACTTCTATCTTTTGTACACCTGAGAACAAACCATTTTTTGCAGGAACTTATATACCCCCAGAATCAAATGCTGGTAGTATTGAGGGGATGGGATTTAAAGAACTGACTCGTCTTATAGCTACTAAAGTGAAAGAGAGAGATGAACAACTTTTTAAAAATGCAGATGAAGTAGAAGGTTTTTTAAATCACATAGAACACCCAAAAGAAGCAACCGTTTTAAAAGAAGATTTTACAAAAAACTTTATGCTTCAAGCAAAAAACAATTTTGATACAAAAAATGGTGGTTTTTCTGTTGCTCCTAAATTCCCTCATGCTTCAACACTTAAAGCACTTATAACCATAGATAGACTCTACGATGATAAAAGTGCAGCAGCCATGGTTAAAGAGACTCTTCATTCCATGAAAAAAGGTGGTATGTATGATCTTATAGATGGAGGGTTTTGTAGATACAGTGTAGATGAAAGATGGCTTGTTCCACATTTTGAAAAGATGCTTTATGATAATGCTCTTCTCACAGCCGTCTATCTTGATGCATACTTAAAATATGATGACATTTCGTATCTACAAACAGCAAAAGAGTGCGCTGACTTTTGGCATAATTTTATGAGTGAAGATAATCTTTTCTACTCAGCAAGTGATGCAGATAGTGAAGGTGAAGAGGGAACCTACTTTATCTACACTTATGAAGAGGTTTACAAACTTCTACAAGAACATAACTACGAAGATATAGAGAGTAAGCTCTCTCAAATGTCAGTGACAAAAGAAGGAAATTTTGAGGGAAAAAATATTATTAGATTTGAAGATGGAGAGATACCAACTTGGTTTACTGAAGTAAAACAGTTACTCTCTTCATTAAGAGCTTCTCGTGAATACCCATTTATTGACAAAAAAGTACAAACTTCTTGGTCAAGTATGATGATAAACTCCCTTTTTAAACTTGCTGCAGTTGATACAAGCTATCAAGAAAAAGCTATTAAAAATATGGATGCTCTTCTTGAAGCTATGTATAGAGACGGTGTACTTTATCATACTGCACTCATTCATAAAAAACCTAAAATAGAAGCATTTTTGGAAGATTATGCTTTTCTTGCACAAGCCCTACTTTCTGGCTATAAACAGACACAAGATGAACTCTATCTTATCCACGCTCAAAGATTTGCGAACAAAGCACTTGAAGAGTTCTATGACAAAGGTCAATGGTCTTTTAGTGTCGGTGAGTTTGTAACTAAGGCTGAGACAACAGACAATACCTATACAAGTTCTATAAGTATTATGATAGATGTACTACTTACTTTAGGTTCACTTCTTGAAGATGAAAAGTATACACATTTTGCATTTAAAACGATGGAGTACAACTCTTATGAGTTAGGTCGTAAACCTATCTTTACTCCTTATATGCTCACACAAGCACTTCGCTATATAAAGGGTGAACGCATTATAAAAGCAAAGAAAGAGAATTTACAAAACAGCTCCTCTCAGCTAGCAAAAATAAACTATCCGTTTGTACAACTAAAAACTAGTGATGAAAGTGGCTTTATGATATGTGGAGATACAAGCTGTTTTGCTAACACTTCTGATATAAACGAAGTAAATTCTCTTCTTGAAAACTCTTTTTAATAATTGTTGATTTATAATTGAGTATACGATGAAAATAAAGGAAGAAACTTGGGACATAAAAGAAATATAATTGATGATGAGTTAACAGACGGTTCGGAGATTGCAGAGATTGTACATGAAGATAGAAGAAAAACCAAAGAGGAAAATAAAAAAGAGTCTGAGAAAAGAAATAAGCATAGAAAAGATAAGCGTGTTGCCGTATGGGTAAAAGATGAAGTACTTCAGTATGAGAGTGAATTAAAAGAGCTTCAGATTGAACTACTTAAGATGCAAAACCATGTAAAAGATACTGGAAAAAAGATTCTTATGATATTTGAGGGACGTGATGCAGCTGGAAAAGGTGGTACTATCAAGCGTATCACAGAACACCTCAACCCCCGTGGTGCGAGAGTTATAGCACTTGATAAACCAAGTGATGTTGAGAGAAGTCAATGGTACTTTCAACGCTATGTACACCACTTACCATCCGCAGGAGAAATAGTGCTCTTTGATAGAAGTTATTATAACCGTGGTGGTGTTGAACCTGTTATGGGTTTTTGTACACAAGAAGAGCATAAAGAATTTTTACATGAAGTACCTGAGTTTGAAAAGATGCTTATCAATTCTGACATCACTATATTTAAATTTTATTTCTCTGTCTCCAAACATGAACAAAAAAAGCGTTTTGACAAGCGTAAAACTGACCCTCTTAAACAGTATAAACTTTCACCAGTAGATGAAAAATCTCAAGATTTATGGGATAAATATACTATAGCAAAATACTCTATGCTACTTGCATCACATACAGATCATGCTCCATGGACTGTTATACGCTCTGACAATAAGAAGAAGGCCCGTATAGCATGTATTAAACATATACTTTCCAACATAGAATATCCAGATAAAATTAAAAAGAAAAAACTGCAAGCAGATAAAAATGTTCTCATTCCCGCAAATGATGAAATTAAAATCATGGAGACAGAGATGTCTCTGAAAAAAAATTAATATAAAGGAGCTATAATGAAAAAGGTTTTACTTATAACTATTTTGACATTAGGTGCAATCACAACGTTTACCGCATGTGAAAAACCTGACTATCAAGACCCAAGATATAGAAGTACACATAAATAAGGTATAATTATATAAAGGCAATATAAAATGTACAAACTAGCTCTTGAAGAGAAAGATAGAGAACTTCAACTGATTCTTGATACTATCATGGAATCTGTAATGATCTTAGAAGATGGTAAGATTGTTGATCTTAATCCTCAAGCTATTAAAACATTTCGTTTAAAAAATCTTGAGGAGGGGTTAGGTCTCACTCCTCTTGATTTTGTACCAAAATATAATCACCACATTCTTCTTGAAGGATTAAAAAATCCTGATACTCCACCCTATCAGTTTGATGTACTACGAAGAGATGGCACAATTTTTCCAGCACTTATTCATGGTAAAAACCTTGAAATAGCCGGAAAAAAACTACGGGTAACTTCCTTTATAGATATCAGTGAACTAAAAGAGGTTGAAAGGGCATTAGCAAGTGCTAAAGTAGAGGCTGAAAAAAGCACCAAAGCAAAGTCCGAATTTCTAGCAAATGTATCTCATGAGATACGTACACCAATGCACGGTATTATTGGTATGAGTCATCTTGTTCTTGAAGAAAAATTAGATATAAAAACGCGGAAATATATTCAAAATATTCATACTAGTGCTACATCCCTTCTTAGTATTATTGACGATATTCTGGACTTTTCAAAACTTGAAGCAGGAAAATTCACTAGTGAAAATATTGATTTTGACATGTTTAAAGTTATAGACTCTGTTTTAAGTGTCGTTGAATTTCAGGCACATGAAAAGCAACTTAAACTTCAAGTTGAATATGATGATAATGTAGGGAAGTTTTTCTATGGTGACCCACTACGTATATCACAAATTTTGACAAATCTACTAGGGAATGCTGTAAAGTTTACGGAGTATGGTTTTGTGAAACTCACTATACAAAAAACTACTCACAATAGAGTACAATTTTGCGTTGAAGACAGTGGAATAGGTATAGAAAAGACACTACAAGAAAAACTTTTTAACTCATTTACCCAAGCAGATACTTCAACAACCAGAGAATATGGTGGAAGTGGATTAGGCTTAAGTATATCTAAACAACTCATTGAACTTATGGATGGTAAAATTTGGATAGAGAGTACTCCCAATATAGGGAGTTCTTTTCTTTTTGAAATCTCTTTACAAGAAAAGCAATCTCAATATATCCAATACAAAAGATCTTCTGTCGAAAATCAGCTTAACGCACTTCAAAACTCTATAAACACTCGTAAAAATTTATATATTTTACTCGTTGAAGACAATAAAATAAACCAAGAGATATTTACAGGTTTTTTAGAAAAAAGTCAAATCAATATAGATATTGCAGAAAATGGAAAAGAGGCTATCAAAATGTCTCAACAGAACAATTATGATCTTATTTTTATGGATTTACAGATGCCTGTAATGGGAGGAATAGAATCAGCAAAATTCATTAGAAAAAAAAATACACATACACCTATTATTGCATTGAGTGCAAACTCTATGAAGCAAGATATCACAAGAAGTTTAAACGCAGGAATGAATGAACATCTATCTAAGCCTCTAGAAGCACAAAAGCTCTATGAAACAATTGTTAAATATACAAAAAAGAGTCCAAAAAGCTCTCTGAACAAAGTTGAATCTAATAACATAGAAATACCACAGTTTCAAAGTTTAGAAACAAAAAGTGCCTTAAAGAGACTTGCTTCAAGTAAAAAACTCTATCTTAAAATTTTAAATAATTTTTATAACTCCTATAAAGATTTTGACCTAGAAAAGCTAAATACAAAAGAGTTTGAAATTACAGTACATACCATTAAATCCTTAAGTATAAATATCGGTTCTCAAGAACTTAATGAAGTAGCAAAAAGTTTAGAGAAGAAAAAAACTTCAGAAGATATAAAAACCCTCAATAGAATTGTACAAACAATAGTAGATGAGATTCAGGAGCGTCTTCAAATAAATCCGACTACTATGCCTCAAAAGAAACAAAAAGCAGGTAAAGCTAATATTTTAATCGTTGATGATGATAAAAATAGTATAGAAATAGTTGACTCAATACTTCACGAATACACTGTTACTAGTACTTATGATGCGACTGAAGCTATAGAGCTCACTAAAGAAAATAATTTTGACCTTATAATTCTTGATATTATGATGCCAGTTATAGATGGTTATCAACTCTGCTGGAAGCTCAAAAAAGAGACTAAAACAAAAGATATTCCAATTATATTTCTTACAGCAAATACAGATGAAAATAGTATAGAAAGAGCGTATAGTGTAGGTGCTAATGATTATGTTACAAAGCCTATAAAACCAAAAGAATTACTTATCCGAATTGACAAAGAATTAGCACTTTGTAGACTTATGAAAGAGTTGGAGTACAAAGCCTCTTATGATGTCCTCACAAAAATCTTTAATAGACGTAAATTTTTTGAATTAGCAGACTTAAGATTCCATAGCGACAGTAACAATATATATGCAATTATGATTGACATTGATTACTTCAAAAAAATCAATGATACACATGGACATGCAGTAGGTGATATTGTTTTACAAGGTGTAGCTAAAACTGTACAAGAAATCTTAGGCAATGAAGATATTTTTGCTCGACTAGGTGGTGAAGAGTTTGCTATTTTAACATCCCAAGAATCACTCGAAGATGTCAAATACTTAGCAGAAAAGATTAGAGTAGCTGTTGAGAACTGCTCCCTAAAAAGTAAAAATGGAAATAGTATCTGCTGTACAGTTAGTTTAGGTATAGCCTATAAAAATAAAGATATCTCCTTTCTTGATATCCTCCTTAATATTGCTGATATAGCACTTTATGAAGCAAAAAAGAGTGGAAGAAATAGAATTATTACAAAAGTTTAAATACTCTATTTTTTCATTACTCTTTTTTAGATATAATAATTTTCAATAACTCAGGGTAACCCTTACCTATGTAATACAAAAGGCGATGCATGCTAAAACAATTTAGTCTCAAAAATATTGGAAAGTATCTATTTATGATAGAACTTGGTTTCAAATACATACACATTTTCAAAAAAACTTTTTTTCATCCTTTTATCACACTCAAACCAGCTTATGAAGAGTTGTCCCTCCAAAGACAGAACTATTCAAAAGAGGTTCTTAAATTTTTAAACATTGATGTAAAAGTTATTGGTTCTCTTCAAGAAGAGAATAAAATTCTGTACGTTATCAATCATCGTTCACTTCTTGACATAATGATAATGGAATCTATCTTTGCAAAAAAAAATAAAAATGGTGCATGGATAGCAAAGCAAGAACTTTTTGACTCACCCATATATGGTAAATTTTTTGAGTATAGTGGATGTATCAGTGTAGACCTTGAAAATAAAAAAGGGCTTCTTAGCTTCTTTAAAAATATCAAAAAAACACTCGCCAAAGTGGATAATATGAATATATATATGTTTCCAGAGGGTGAACGATACAATGGTGAAGGTATTACAACTTTTCAAAGTGGTGCAAGTAAAATTGCAAAAGCAAATAAGCTTAAAATTGTTCCTGTCTTTATCAAAGGTAAAAATGAAAAGCTATTTGAATACGCTCCCTATGAAGAGACACAAACAGTTGAGGTTTATATAGGTGACGTTATTTCTCATGAAACTTTAGAGGAGGAGTATATCTCCTTTTACAAAGCTATTGAGGCAAAAGAGTAGTGGCTAGTATGACACTAGGTGTAAATATTGACCATGTCGCAGTTTTACGTGAAGCAAGACAGGTAAATGACCCAGACATACTCCAAGCACTCTATGTTGCCTGTGAAAGTGGAGCTGACCAAATTACTATTCACCTTCGTGAAGATAGACGTCACATTCAAGATTTGGATGTAAAAAATATCTTAGCTTTTAGTAAAGTCCCTGTCAATTTAGAGTGTTCCATAAATCGTGATATTTTAAGTATAGTATCTACTATGAAGCCACATCGTGCCACACTGGTTCCAGAGAAGAGAGAAGAGGTTACAACAGAGGGTGGTTTAGATGTTTTTGGTTTTGCTGATGATACATCCTATGCTATTGAACTACTCCATGACAATATCATTCCCGTTTCACTCTTTGTTGATCCAACTGTTGATGCAATGGAGAAGAGTAAAGAGTTAGGTGCTGAAATGGTAGAGTTACATACAGGACTCTTTGCAAATCTTTTTAATATGCTCCACTCCGCCCTCCCTCACTCCAACCATTCAGTTAAAGAGTTGGAACTACCACGTTATGAATTAAGCAGTAGACTTGAAAAAGCACTTGAAGATATAAAACTCTCAGCTATCCACGCAAAAAAGATTGGTTTAGAAGTTGCAGCCGGACATGGTCTCAACTATCATAATGTTCATGAAATGATGAAGATAGAAGAGATTGTAGAGCTTAATATTGGTCAAAGCATCATCGCTAGAAGTGTTTTTAGTGGTTTATCTGATGCAGTAAAAGAGATGAAGAGACTTACCACTCGATGAGTAAGCCAAATATCGCTATAAGTGTTGGTGATTTAAATGGTGTTGGTATAGAGATAGCACTCAAGGCACATCAAGAGATTCAAAAACTCTGTAACCCTATCTACTGCATCAACAAAGAGTTACTCACACAAGCAACAAAACTTTTACAAGTAACTTTTCCAGATGATTTTGTACTCCATGAGGTTGATGGCTCTTTTATCATTCAACCAGGAGTTGTTGATGCAAAAAGTGGTCGTTACTCTTATGACTCATTTATAAGTGCTATTGCTTTATGTGAGAGTAAAGAGGCTGCTGCAGTAGTAACAATGCCTATACATAAAGAGGCTTGGATGATGGCAGGACTTCACTACAAAGGGCATACAGACCTTCTTCGTCAACACTTTGATGCTGAGGCTATTATGATGCTAGGATGTCCTGAGATGTTTGTAGCACTTGTTACAGAACATATACCACTTAGAGAAGTTGCTACAACTATAAAATATAAAATACTCAAATCTTTTTTACTTGATTTTTCAAAGGCTATTCCTAAAGAACAAGTAGCTGTTCTTGGCATTAATCCTCATGCTGGGGATAATGGTGTTTTAGGTCATGAAGATATGCGTATACAAAAAGCTATTAAAAGTGTCAATAAGGCACTTGGTTTTGAGCAGTTTATAGGTCCTATTGTTCCGGATGTTGCTTTTACACCACACTTTAGAAAAAACTTTCACTACTTTGTTGCAATGTATCATGACCAAGGTCTAGCACCTTTAAAAGCACTCTACTTTGATGAGAGTGTAAACATCTCTTTAAACCTTCCTATTATTCGAACATCTGTTGATCATGGAACTGCATTTGATATAGCCTACCAAGGTAAAGCAAAAGTACTCTCCTATATCAATGCTATAAAAAGTGCTATTAATCTACTCTAAGATTTCTTTATGTATAATTTGTACATCTTCTCAAAAGGTTTACAAATGAAAAAACTTTTCATCCCCATTACATTTTTACTTTTAAGCTCTCTTTACGCTAGAGATGTAGTCTATGATACAACAACTTCACTGCTATGGCAAGATGCGCCTATCAATAAAGATGCTTCTGTTACATTTAAAGAAGCAAGTAACTACTGTAAATTTCTTACCATTGATAAATACAAGAACTTTCGTCTACCAACACTCTCAGAATTACAGACTCTTGTAGATTACAATAACTACGATCCAGCTATTTTAGATGGTTTTAACTATGTAGCAAGTACTACCTACTGGACAACAACTCCCTTTGTTGATGCAGATGATTCAGTCTGGACAATAAACTTTGAGAAAGGTTCTCGAAATACTAAAGCTGTCTATTATGATAGACATTTTAGATGTGTAAAAACGATAAAAAAGTAGAAAAACCGGTAAGAGCGACAGCTGTTGCCGGTTCATTCTACCCTTCTAAAAGAGAGGAACTTCAAAATTTAGTAGAGAATCTTTTAACTCAAGCAAAAACGTTTCCAAAAAGAGATGTTCATGCCATCATAGTACCTCACGCTGGATATATCTTCTCAGGAGAGGTAGCAGCAACTGCATATAAGACACTACACAAAAAATATAAAAATATCTTTCTTATTGGCTCCTCTCATCATATAGACTTTAATGGTGTTTCTCTCTACAACAAAGGAGATTATCAAACACCACTTGGAAGAGTCAAAGTAAATCAAGAGATAGTCCAAAACCTTATCTCTAAAAGTAGTAAACTCTCTTTTAATGAGGATGCTCATAAAAAAGAGCATACGCTTGAGGTACAGCTCCCCTTTTTACAAACAATCTATAAAGATGATTTCCAAATTGTTCCTATTATAGTTGCATCATCAGAGATTGCTACATTTCAATCCTTAGCAAACGCTTTAGAAGCATACTTTAATGAAGAAAATCTCTTTGTTATAAGTAGTGACCTTTCACACTACCCCACTTATGATGATGCCTATAGAGTAGATATGCATCTTTTAGACTCTCTTAAAAAGAACTCACCTTTAGCATTTTTAGAAGCAAAAGTACAAAATAGTGATGCAGATATAGAGAACCTGCAAACATCTGCTTGTGGATGGGGTTCACTTCTTACACTACTCTACCTTACAACAAACAGAGAGTATACTTATGAACTGCTTGAGTATAAGAACTCTGGTGACACAAAGTTTGGTGAAAAAGATAGAGTCGTAGGATACGGAGCACTACGAGTTTTTAAAAACACTCACTTTACTCTCAATGAAGAGGAAAAAAAAAGTCTAAAAGAGATAGCAAAACTTGCCCTTTAC
>Ga0256843_1002639_pt1 | contig 12954 bp, 14 predicted proteins | sample AlvinellametaG_FD_191572 | JGI IMG/M metagenome (GOLD analysis project Ga0256843, IMG submission 191572) | Pompeii worm associated microbial communities from hydrothermal vent at the East Pacific Rise, Pacific Ocean - Alvinella | ecosystem: Host-associated > Annelida > Integument > Unclassified ... | reverse complement strand
CTGGTGAAAGGCTGTATCAAATATTGCAACTTGAGTCGAATGAGAACAGAGCTTTAACATCTCATAAATTCCAGCCAAATTACTAGGGTTGTGAAGTGGGGCTAGAGGAGTTGCTTTTTCTATCTTTTCTAAAACTCCACTATCAATAACTACTGAACTATTAAAATCTCCCCCATGCACTACTCTGTGGGCTACTATATCTATTTGACTAAAATCTCCAATCTCCTTTTCAATACTCTCTAGAGCCTCTTTGTGGTTTAAATAACCACCCTCTTCTCCAATCCTCTCAACAACTCCACTCTCTAAAACTTCAAACTCTCCATTTTTATATAGAAATAGTTTATATTTTATAGATGAGCTTCCACTATTTAATATAAAAACTCTCAACTCTTATTTCCTGCTTGGACTGCTGTAATTGCTACGGTATGAACAATATCTTCTACTGTGCAACCTCTACTCAAATCGTTAAATGGTCTCTTTAACCCTTGAAGTATTGGCCCAATGGCTACTGATTTTGTGCTTCTTTGGACTGCTTTGTAGGTGTTGTTTCCTGTGTTTAAGTCTGGAAATATAAACACAGTAGCCCTTCCTGCGACTCTGCTTGTTGGCATCTTCTGTTTTGCAACCTTTATATCTATTGCTGTATCATACTGCATAGGGCCTTCAATTGGAATATTTGGTGCAAGGCTTTGAGCAATTTTAGTAGCCTCTCTAACTTTTTCTACATCTCTTCCAATCCCTGAACAGCCACTAGAATATGATAGCATAGCTACAATAGGTTCAATCCCAAACTCCTTTGCTGTGTTTGCTGAACTTACTGCAATGTGTGCTAACTCTTCGGCTGTTGGATTTACATTTATAGCACAATCAGCATATACTAAAACTCTATCATTTAAAAGCATAAAAAAGAGGCTAGAGATGAGTTTTACTCCACTCTTAGCCTTTATTATCTCAAATGCTGGTTTTATTGTCTCTCTTGTGGTGTGAGTTGCTCCACTAACTAAGCCATCTACATATCCAAAATATACCATCATAGTAGCAAAATAGTTTGGTTTGGCAATCAAATCTTTAGCAACAGCTCTAACTAATCCTTTATGGCGTCTTAATTCATAAAACTTATTTACAAACTGCTCTGTGTATGGATTATTTTGTGGGTCAATAACCTTTGCACGAGACAAATCAAGCCCCAAAGCACTACTTCTTTGTTCTATTAAATCCTTTTTTCCAAGTAGAGTGATATTACATATATTTCTTCTTAAAATTATATCAGTCGCCCTTAAAATTCTCTCATCATCACTCTCTGTAAGTAAGATATTACTATTTGACTCTTTTGCTCTTTTATATAGATAGTATGTAAATCGAATTGGTGTCATAACCTTTGGATGTTCTAATAGAAGATACTTTTTTATCTGAGCCAAATCAATATAGTAGATAAAAATCCCCTCTACTAAGGCTATCTTTCTCTTATTCTCTAAAGTTATTTTAGCCTCAACTCTAGATACCATATTTACAGCACTTTGAGTATCGGTATCGAGTGATAAAATTGGAATTGATGGGATATTTGTAGTATCTATCAACTTATCAATTGTAGATGGGATTGGCATTTTTCCTGTAAGTAAAATCCCTGCAATTGAAGGGTAGTTTTTAGAGTAGTTTGCAATGAGTGTTCCAATTATAATATCAAACCTATCTTTTGATACAACTACCAAATCCCCATTTTCTAAATACTCCAAATAGTTTTGAAGTTGCATTGTAGCAATCTTTACTTGATATACAGTCCTATCTAGAGTCACATCTTCAGAGGTTACCAAATTTGCTTTTGTCTGATTTAAAATATCCAATATTGTAGGAGAGTTTAACTCTCTTATCTCTGGAATTGCAAATATAGGAATAGCTCTTTTTATACTCCTTATACTATTTAAAAGCTTTGGATTTAGTCTATTTACAAATATCCCAAGAAGTCTTACATTTGAGCGTTTAGATAGATTAATTAGATAATCAATATACTCTTGAATTTTTCCTACACTATTTACACCCTTAGCATTTATTAACTCTACTGTTGGGATTTGCAGATTTTTAGCAATCTCAAAATTTATATCAAACCCAATAATCTCCTCTAACTCTAGATTTACCATACCCTGAATTAATACAAAATCATGCTTTCTAATTAACTTTTCATAATCGCTTAAAATCCTCTCATATATATCTTGCTGTTTATTTATACTCAAAAGTTTGGAGGCTATATCAAAATTTAGAGTAGAGGCTGTAGTTATGCTCTGTTTTAACTTAAAATATCTAATAAAAAACTCAATATCATCATCTTTTTTTAGACTCTCTACTAGAGGTTTAAATATTGCAATATCTAAAACCTCTCGCTTTAACATTCCCATTATCCCCATCATAACCAGACGCATACCACTTTGAGGCGTTCGGCTAATTACCATTAAAGATTTTGTTTTTATCATTTAAAAGCTGACCCCAACATTCCCTTAATAGCACTCTGAATATCTGCAGGATATACAATAAACTTCGAATTTGGTGAAGCACTCATCTTCTCTAGAGTATTTATATATCTATCTCCTAAGAGAAACATAGCTGGAAGCTCATTTCCTTTTATTGAGTCTGTTATTCTCTCAATAGCTGAAGCTGAAGCATTTGCTAGTGCAATTTGTGCTTCTGCTTCTAGCTTTGAAGCTTCCAATTTTCCTTGAGCCTCCAAAATCATAGCATTCTTATTTCCCTCTGCTGTGGTCTCTATTGCTCTTCTCTCTCTCTCAGCTGCTGCTTGTCTCTCCATAGACTCTTGCATAGATTCGCTTGGATTTATATCTTGAATTTCAACCGATTTTACAGTAACTCCCCAATCGGCTACATCATCAATAATACTCTCTTTTAATTTAGCTTTTATCATCTCCCTATTTGAGAGAGCCTCATCTAGCTTCATCTCTCCAATAATAGAACGCAAAGTTGTCATAATAAGATTTGAGATTGCGAGCTTAAAATCTTCTACTCCATATAGAGCATCTTTTGGGTTTGTGACTCTCACAAAAGCTACAGCATTAGTTCTAATTACAGCATTATCTTTTGTGATAACCTCTTGTTGTGGAATATCCATAATAATATCTCTAGTAGAGATTTTTGCCCTTACACTATCTATAAATGGGATTATCACATTAAGCCCTGGTTTTAGAGTCTTATGAAATCTTCCAAGTCTCTCAATTATCCACTCTTGCCCTTGTGGCACAATTCTAATCCCCTTATATAGAGTTACAATAATAGCAAAAATCAACACCACCAAAAAATTTACACCTGCCATTTTTAAATCCTTTCAACCTCTATTATTTGACCAATAATATTTGTAACTTTGACTCTAGAAGATAACTCTATATCCTCTTTTGCAGTAGCAATCCAGACACTATTTCCAAGTATTGGAGTATTAAACTTAACTCTTCCTCTCTCATTTGCTTTAATCGGCTCAACTACTACTCCAACTGCACCTATTGCGTAGTCTGATTGTCCACTTCTATCTAACTTATCATCTCTTAAAAATTTAAAAAATAGATATATAGCTACTATACTAAAAAGAATAAAATATAAAAGTTCAAAAGTTAGAGATATATTAAATATTAACTCTATAACTCCAGTAAAGATAGCTCCAACTCCCAGACCAAGTAGTATAAATGTGCCTGTAAAAAGCTCTCCAATAGTTAAAAAAATTCCAAGAATTATCCAATGCCACCAAAATAGCTCTAAAGTCTCCATAAATCTAACCTACATTAAAATAAAAATAACATTATATCATATATATTACCTATAATTAATCTTTACTTTTAACTCATCTGGCTTATTTGCAAACTGCATTGCTACATCTTTAGTAATAACTCCACCCTTAACTAACTTCTCTAAAACTTGGGTTTGAGTCTGCATTCCTGTATTACCTTGTCCTAGTTGCATCTGAGAGTAGATTTGGTGGACTTTATCCTCTCTAATTAGGTTTGCTATTGCGTGGTTGGTTATCATAATCTCTGGGACTGCTACCCTTCCTCCCCCATGTTTTGGAAGAAGCATTTGAGAGATAACTGCTACAAGAGAGGTTGAAATCATAGCCCTAATTTGTCCTTGCTCATCTCCACTAAATACATCAATAATTCTGTTGATTGTCCCAGGGGCTGAGTTGGTATGGAGTGTTCCAAACACTAAGTGTCCAGTCTCAGCTGCTGTGAGTGCTGCTTCTATGGTCTCTTTGTCTCTCATCTCCCCAATTAATATAATATCTGGGTCTTGACGCATAGCATACTTTAGTGCAGATGCAAAACTTCTAGTATCTCCTCCAACCTCTCTATGAGAAAATACACTCTTTTTATTTTGATGAATAAACTCTACTGGGTCTTCAACTGTTACTATATGTTTATGTTCTGTTAGATTTATCTCATTTAACATAGCAGCAAGAGTTGTAGATTTACCACTTCCAGTAGGTCCAGTTACCAAAACTAACCCCTTTTCTCTCTTTACAATATCTTTATATATCTTTGGAGCATTTAGGTCATCTAGGTTTGGTATTTCGGTTGGAATAATTCTAAAAGCTGCTGCAATATCTCCTAAGGTTTTGTAGTAGTTTGCCCTAAATCTTCCAATCCCTGGTAGAAAAAGTGCAAAGTCTAACTCTAAATTCTCTTCAAACTGCTTTTTTTGCTTCTCAGTTAAGAGAGCATAAGTCATCTCTTCGATATCTTCTCCAGTTAAAACTGGTAAATTTACAGCCCTTAATTTTCCATCTATTCTGATTTGAGGTTCACTTCTACTTACTAAATGTAAATCTGAAGCACCATAAGCTACAACGCTTTGAAGTAATTTCTTTATATCAATAGCCATAAGAGATTAATCCTTAAAGTTTTTTTAATCCCTTATTTTACTATTGTTTCTTTAAACTATTCTATAATTTTAGGCACAATAAAGAAATCATCTTCAACCCTTGGGGCATGGGCTAAAATATCTTTTGGAATTTCTGGGTTTCTTATTGGAGTATCCTCTCTAAGAGGTGTGCCTCCTGAGAGGGTGGAGAAGAATGAGTCTAAATTTGAAGTATCCAGCTCATTTAAATTTTCAACATAAGATACAATCTCACTAAGCTCTTTTTTTAGAGCCTCCTTTTTACTCTCATCAATCTTTAACATAGAGAGTTTTTCTAAATTCTCTAAAACCTTATCATCTATTAACATCTATACCCTTCAATATTTTTTAGAGATTATCTCATATTTTAGATAATATATTCTTTTCAAATAGAATATGCATCATACTACAACTCAATAAATTATCTCTCTCCAAACTACATCCCCTACTCTTAGCATTTTTTATTGCTATATCCAATCTGCTCAACAATCTCTTAGAGATACTTTCAATATCCTTCCCTTTTTTAGAGTAAGATTTAAATTCATCTTTTCTCTTTAAATATGAAATTACATCTTTACAACTATTTTTAAAATTTTTCAATTCATAATGTAAACAAAACCAAAATTCCAAACATGGATTATTTATTAAAATTGAAATATCTCTTCGATTCTCATACTTTTTTCTATATTCAATCAAACTATCTAACTTTTTTTCTTTAACTACAACATCTAAATCTACAATCCAAAAAATTTCATCATATTTTTTACTCTCTATAGATTTTTTAAAGAAGTTATATATACTATCAAAAGATTTCTTTTTTGGTATTGTGGGTTCAATAAATATATTTGAAGATTTAAGACTCTTTAAATATACTATTTCACTCTCCCCATCTACAATCAATAAATAGCTCCTCTTTAACTCCCTCTTTCTTCTAATGCTCTTTTTACTTCTCATTCAAATATTCCTAAATAGTTTTTAATATTTGGAATAGCCCCTATCTTGCCATACTTATATAAATTATAAATTTGAGACTTATCTTTTATCTCATCTCCAAAATCTAAAATATTAAATAGATCAGTTGAACCATCTACCCTTTTTTCACAAAACCAAACCATATCTTCTACAAATAAATCATCTTCTAAAAGTAGTTCTCTATTGTGGGTTGTAATTAATATTTGAGAGTCTTTAGAATTTGCTAAAAATATTGAAATAAAAAATTTCAATAGATCTGGATGTAAAGAGCTCTCTAATTCATCTATTGGAAGAATATATGAGTTTTTATATAAAATAGATAAAAATACCGCTAACTGATAAAATCTTTGAGTTCCACTAGACTCCTCTTCTAGCTTTAATCTATATTTATTAAAATGAGTAAAAAAAACCTCTATCTTTTTAAAACTACTTTTTATATCTATATCTATTTTATCTATCTGCTTTAAAAAATCTATAAAAGCTCCATCTATAGCCAAATCTATTTCACTCTCTTCTATAAAGAAATCATCTATTGCAAAATCGGCATTTTTTAAAATATAGACTATATCACTCCTATTTACTTCATTTTTATATATCTTCTCCAAAGTAAAGCCCAACAAATCCATTTTTGGATATATTGGAGGCAATATTCTACGAAAAAAATTTTTTACTATATCTAAATACTCTATATCTACTTTTACTTTAGAATAAGCACTAAGTAACAAATTATTCTCAAGTGTATTTAATTTCAAAAAATCCTTTTCAACTTTAGATAATTTTATCTTTGTTCCCCACTTTATACTATTTTCATATCTCTCAAAAACCTTAGAAAATCTTCTGCTATATAACTCTTTAAACAGAAGAGTCTCCTTTTTTATTGAATTTTTATTTAAAGATATAAAATATTTAAACTCATAACCATCTTCTATAAAATCTATCTCAAATTCACTTATATCGTCTATATTATCTTTAAATTTAAAAGGAACAATAGGAATCTTTTTATCTCTACTATCTAATGGCTCAAAAATCAAACCTCTTATAAACTCAATTGCTTTTATAATATTTGTTTTTCCACTCGCATTTTGCCCATATATAATAGCCATCTTTAAATTATTATCTTCTGTTAAATATATACTATCTATATCTTTTGATGGTTCAAATGAGAGTTCTATTTCTTCATTAATAGATTTAAAATTCTTTACTCTTAATCTTTTTAACATACTAAAATCCTCAAAAATTATATTCTCTTCTTTTTTTGTATCTCCACCCGCTGAGGACGAATAGTAAATTCTGTAACTACAGATGGAGTATTTAAGACAAAATAGACTAAATTTGCAATCTCCTCTGCTAAAATATAACTATCTCTATTTATAGATGGTTCAAAACTTAGATTATCAAAAAAATTTGTTTTTGTAATATCTGGATTTATATTAGTAATTTTTACATCTGCTCTTCTTAACTCCTCAAATAGAGAGAGGCTAAAGGCTCTAAGTCCACTCTTTGTAGCACTATATAGAGCTGAAAATTTCGAACTTCTAATAGCTTCAATAGAGGCTATATTTATAATATGCCCTCTATTTCTTTTTAACTCTCGCAATAGCAGATTTGTTAAAATAATTGGAGCTTTTAAATTTACTCCAATTACCTCATCAATCTTATCTACCGATAACTCTTCATGCGGACGAAATACTCCAATACCTGCTGAATTTATTAAAACATCTATCCTCTCCCTCTTTAAAAGAGCCTTTATCTCCTTTTCCAATTTAAATATATCTCTTAAATCACACTCTATATCTTGCCCAGACCTACTCAAACCAATAACCCTATATCCATTCTCTTTTAATTTATTATAAATAGCCTCTCCAATTCCGCTACTAGAACCAGTAATCAATGCTACTCTAGCTCTCATCTTCATCTTCACTTACTACTCTTCTTTTTCTTTTTACTAAAGCCTCATGTCCATATAAAGATATATAAACTCTTGACATTGCAATTAAAAATGATGTAATTGCGGGACCTAAAATCATACCCCAAAATCCATAACTACTCATTCCAGCCAAAATTGAAAAGAATATTAAAAGCTCATTAATCTTTACTGAACTCTTTAACACATTATCTTTTATATATTTAATAATAATTGGTTTAATAAAAGTATCTGCTATTATTGAGATAATAATAATAGAGTAGAATGCTATAAATATCCCAGCATTTGCATTAATACTACTCCAAGCAAATAGTGATAGAGGAATCCAAACAACAGCCCCTCCAATAATTGGAATTAAAGAGGCAAAACCATATATTATTCCAAATAATAACCCATCAAATCCAAAAAAACTTACCATTGTGCCAAACAAGATTCCCTCAAATATTGCTGTAACTAATATTGAATAAAATACTATCTCCATAGTTGATGATATCTCAGTTAAGACTCTACTACCTTCTTTATCGTCCATCGGAAGAAAATTTTTAATTGTTTTAAATAACTTTTCGCCATTTAAATTTAAAATAAAATAGAAAATAATTACGAAAAATATATTTTTTATAAAACCAAAACTCTGACTCCCAGCCTTAGTAATAGTAGCTGTGGACTCTTTTATAAACTCTAAAATCTTCTCATCTGTAAAGTTCTCTCCTAGCCACTCACTTACCATTGGAATATTCTCAGATAAAGATATTAGCTTATTTGTTATCTTCTTAATAATAGAAGAATCTACTGTCGAGAGATATTGAACACCAGTTGTAGCAATATATATAATTGGCACAAATAGTATTATAAATAACATTAGAGTCAAAAAAGTAGCAGATAGATACTCTGAAGAGACTCTAAAAGTAATACTTTTGTGTATATTTGCCGTTGCCATAGTAAGCAAAAGTGCTACAGATATTGAGAGCAAAAAAGGCTTATAGATAGAATAGGCACCAATTAGAGCTAAACCAAATAGTATTGCTATAATATAATCAGTCTTTCTCATCATAGTTTTAAATTCCTATTTGGATTTAATCTAAAATATCTATATGCCTTCTCTGTTGCAACTCTACCTCTTGCAGTCTTTTCAATATAGCCATTTGCAATTAAATAAGGCTCTATCACATCTTCAATTGTTCCCTCATCCTCACTTAAAATAGCAGAAATTGTGCTAAGTCCCATTGGACGCCCCTTAGCAGATAGAAGCAATTCCATAAGTTTTATATCTTGCTCATCAAAGCCTAGTTCATTTACCCCAAGCTCTCTTAGTGCATATTTTGCCCTCTCTAAAGTAATAATAGACTCATTCTCAACCTCAGCAAAATCTCTAACTCTTCTTAGAAGTCTCAATGCAACCCTAGGGGTTCCCCTACTCCTTTTTGCAATCTCAAGTGATGCCTCTTTAGTTGCCTCTTTATTTAATTTAACAGAAGCCAATTGCACAATTTTACTAAGTTCGTCTGGAGTATAAAACTGCATTCTAAAGTGCATTCCAAAACGCTCTCTTAGAGGATGCGATAACATTCCAGCCCTAGTAGTTGCACCAATTAATGTAAATTTTGGCAAATCTATCTTTACAGTCTGTGCAGATGGACCAGAACCTATTATAATATCTAATCTAAAATCCTCCATAGCAGAATACAAAATCTCCTCTATCGCAAAACTCATTCTATGAATCTCATCTATAAATAAAATCTCCCCCTCCTCTATATTTGTAAGAATTGCAGCCAAATCTCCAGCTTTTTCTATCATGGGAGCAGATGTTGTTTTTATTTGAGTATCCATCTCATTTGCAATAAGATTTGCTAAAGTAGTTTTTCCAAGCCCTGGTGGACCAAAAAAGAGAATATGATCTAAAGGCTCTAATCTCCTTCTACTAGCTTCAATAAAAACTTTTAAGTTTTTCTTAATTGGCTCTTGTCCAATATACTCACTCCAAGAACTAGGTCTAAGAGACAACTCATCTAACCTATCTACCTCAAATCTTTCTATATCTACAACTCTTCTCATACTATCCTAATATGTAAACTCAGAAGTTGGAAATTTACCACCCTTTACATCAGAGACAAATCTATCTAATGCCTCTCTAATTAAATTTGCACCATCTAAATACTGCTTTACAAATTTTGGTTTAAAATCCTCAAAAAAACCAAACATATCACTCCAGACTAAAACCTGTCCATCTGTTGCACTACCTGCTCCAATACCTATTGTAGGAATAGATACCGCACTACAAATAGCTTCTGTTGCCTCCTCTTTTACACCCTCAATTACCAAGCAAAAAGCTCCAGCCTCCTCTATTGCTTTGGCATCTTCTACTAACTTTTTAATATCGTTCTCATCTTTTCCCCTTACTCTATAACCTCCATCACTTCTTAGAAATTGTGGCATAAGTCCAATATGTCCTACTACTGCAATTGAATTTTTTGTAAGAGCTCTTATAATATCTGCTCTCTCAGCCCCACCTTCTATCTTTACAGCTTGTGCATCTGTCTCCTGATAGACTCTTGTAGCATTTTTTAGAGCATCTTGAATATTTGTATATGAACCAAATGGCATGTCAAAAACTATAAGTGGCAAATTTGCACCACTACAGACTGCTTTTGTATGATATATCATCTGTTCCATAGTTGCACTTAGAGTATCCGACTTTCCAAAAAAGCTCATATTTAAACTATCTCCAACCAATATCATATCTACACTCTTATTAAAGAGTCTAGCAAAGAGAGCATCATAAGCTGTTATCATAACTATCTTCTCTTTGCCCTTCATCTTTAAAATAGTATCAACACCAACTCTTTTTAAAACTTTTTTAGTTTGAATACTCATAAGCCCTCAACCTTTAATAAATAGTCTAATTAATTTTAAGTATAATACCAATTATATTTTATAAAAGAGTTTATATTGAAAGATTTAGTAGCATATATCACCACAGGTTACCCATCATTAGATTTTAGTGTTGATTTGGCAATGAGTCTAAAAGAGGCAGGAGTTGATACCATAGAACTTGGTATCCCATTTTCTGACCCAGTAGCAGATGGCCCAGTTATTGAAGAGGCAAATTTGAGAGCTTTAAATGGTGGATTTAAAATGAAACATCTCTTTGAGGTCTCAAAGAGAATTGCACCAAATATAGATACTCTCTTAATGGGATATTTTAACCCATTTTATCACATTGGAATAGAAAAATTTATAAAACATGCAGTAGATAATGGTATATCTGGCTTTATAATTCCAGATTTACCATACGAAGAGGCAAAACCATATAAACCTCAAATAGAAAAGAGTAATCTAGTTTTAATAGATTTCATTGCTCCAACAGATCCAAAAAATAGAATTGAAAAAATTGTAAAAAATTCAAAAAAGTTTATATATCTAGTTGCCTATGCAGGAATTACAGGTGCAAAAAGACAAGAGAGTCTAGAAAGAGTAATCTCTGATATAAGAGAGTTTAGCAACACTCCAATATATGTAGGCTTTGGAGTAAATGAGCAGAGTGCAAAAGAGAAAGCAAAAGGGGTAGATGGAGTTATTGTTGGGTCTGCATTTATTAAAATTCTATTAGATGATAGACTAAACTACTCACAAAAAATATCTAAAATATCAAAAATGGCAAGTAATATAAAATCAAAAATAAACGAATAATCAATATTATTATGATAATATATTAAAAATAATTTAAATTATAATATTAGGATAAAAAAATGAGAAATCAAACAGCTTTAGAAGAGTTAAGTGCAAAGGTTATGTTGTTAATCGAAAAATACAATAAGACAAAAGATGAACACGATAACCTTATAAATCAAATAGAGAGTCTAAAAAAAATTATAGAGGAACAGAAACTAGAGATTCTAAAATTAAAAGAGGAAGATGAGTTAAAAAATATGGAAATAGAAGAGCTTACTCAAAAAATTACTAAGCTTTTAGCTTAGTAGTTTATTTTTTAAAATCATCTACATTATTTGTAACAATATCAAATCTATAAACTAAAGCCATAACACCAATAGTTGCATCAGATATTTTAATTTTATATTTTTGTCCAATATCAATAACTTCTTTTTTAATATCATCTAATAAAACAAAAACTAAACTCTATTTAAATCCCTACTTAAAACTTTTCTCTAAAGTATCTCTTACAACCTCTGAGCATATTCTAAGCCCAAAACTCCCTGTAACTCCTACAAAGGAGCCATTTGTTTTAGTTTTCTCCTCTTCAAAGGAGAAGACTACTCTAAAATCTTTTTTAAATCCAGCCTTTCTTAGTTCACTTCTAATCTTTCTAGCTAGAGCGTTTCCATGGGTTTTCCAGATTGAGCTAACCTCTATTTTTGAACTATCCCACCTCTTAGCAGAACCAGCAGACATAATTAATTTACTATAAGCCCTTTTTGCCACTTCTACCTTTACAGGGGTTGTATCGGCACTATCTATTACATAATCAAATGGCTCAAAATTAAAACCTCTTACCCACTCAATATCCATTTTTTGATTTATTGTCTCTATTTTAGGATATAGCTCTTTTAAAACATCAACTTTAAACTCTCCTACTCTCTCTGAACCAATTTGTCTATTTTGATTTGTAGTATCAAACTTATCGTAATCTACTACTGTAATATTAGAGACTCCAGAGCGATACAAACAATCTAGAGCATAAGAGCCAACCCCACCAACTCCTAAGATTAGAACTTTTATATTTTGAATTTTTTTAAAACCCTCCTCCCCAAATAGGAGTTTACACCTTTGATATCTTAAATCCAACTCTCTAAACTTTCAATATCGCTATATGATGTCATATCTAAATGTATTGGAGAGATAGAAACAAAATTATTATCGATAGCTTCAAAATCACTCATAACTGGATTTTTATCTCTTATCCACTCCAATATTGGCAATCCAATCCAATAATACTCCAAACCTCTTGGATTAATATGCTTTTGTGCATTATTGCCATAGACTCTCTTTCCTGCCCTAGTTATCTTAAAACCTTTAAAATCATCAACCCCAATAGGTGGAACATTTACATTTAAAAATTTTCTGTTTGAGAGAGGAAAACTTTTATCAAATACTCTCTTTACTAGAGTATAAATGGTCTCTTTTGCCAACTCATAACCCAACAAGTCAATATT
>Ga0256843_1002638_pt1 | contig 12954 bp, 14 predicted proteins | sample AlvinellametaG_FD_191572 | JGI IMG/M metagenome (GOLD analysis project Ga0256843, IMG submission 191572) | Pompeii worm associated microbial communities from hydrothermal vent at the East Pacific Rise, Pacific Ocean - Alvinella | ecosystem: Host-associated > Annelida > Integument > Unclassified ... | reverse complement strand
TTAACAGCCTCAACGATTGATGCTACTGATCTATCAAGTACACGATGATCGTAAGCTTTCAATTTTAAACGAATTTTTTCCATAATTTTCCTTCTAAAGAACTCGTTGGATCCTAGCCCAACTATTTTAAGGGAGCGGAATTATACTCAAAGTAAGGCTAATATTCAAGGATTTAGGGGCCAAAAATGGAAATTCTTTGAAATTTATTTCCTTTTAAAAAGGAAATGATAAAATACGTTACACAAAAAAATGGATAAAAATGGAAATATTACTCGAAGAATTTTATAAAACAGAGCTACAAGTTGAAAAATATCATCAAAGAAAAGCTTATATCGATAATCAATCCTATCAAATAAATGGAGTTTCACAAAGTGGAAAAACCAAACTTATGAAGAGTTATCTGCTTTCATTGAAAAAAAACTCCTACCTCTATATAAACTGCAGTGATATCCGTATAGATGTAGATGAGCTCAATGCCCTACTTCCGTCCTTTTGCAATAAAAACCGCATTGATGTCTTGGCACTTGACAACTATCGACCTGAGTTCAAATTTCCAAATGTCACACAGTTGCTGATAAGTTCACAAGTGCATTATGAGCTTCCTTACTTAGATACCCTGCAGCTCTACCCGCTTGATTATGAAGAGTTTTTGGCCTATGAGCACAAGTACGACTCTTCAGCACTCAACCACTTCTTTCAGCTTGGAGGATTCCCGCATATGCATAAGGTAACTATTGATGAGAGGGCACTCTATCTGCAAAATATGCTTCGTTTTACGTTGGATGACATAAAGTTCGACATCATCAAACTCTGTGCCAAGTTTATGTCTCAAAAGCTCTCTGCTTTTACCATCTATGAAAGACTCAAGCTCTCACGCAAGATATCTAAAGATAAACTTTACAAATCTTTTGAAGCCCTCCGTGAGATGAACTACATCCATCTTTTAGAAAAGTATGGTCATGCAAGGGCTACAAAAAAGGTCTACCTTTGTGACACCTCCATTAAATCTGCACTAAGTATTGAGAAGAACTTTGGCCGCCTGTTTGAGAATATGGTCTATTTGGAACTTTTAAAATCAAATACTGAGTGTTACTATGAGGACGGCATAGACTTTTACCTTCCCCAAAGTGATGAGATAATACTTTGCAAACCCTTTGCAGATGAGCGGCGTCTTTTTAAGAAGCTTGAATCTATCGAGGCTTTTATATTTAGCTACGGCATACGAAAGATTACCGTTATTACAATGAATAAAGAGGGAACAATTTCGCACCCACTCTCAAGCGTTGCTATAATACCCTTTGATATTTGGGCATTAGGAGATTAGATGAGTATACTATGTGGTATTGATGAAGCGGGTCGTGGACCGATTGCAGGTGATCTTGTGATGGCTGGATGTATCTTGTGTGAGGATATTGAGGGGCTTAATGACTCTAAAAAACTGACCGAGAAAAAGAGAGAATTACTCTATGAGAAGATAGTCACTTCATCTGCTTCATATCATATAGTAAAATTCTCTTCGCAAGATATAGATAACAATGGTATTTCATACTGTCTGCGTGAGGGTCTATTGGAGATCTTACATAACTTACAAGCAGATGAGTACCTTTTTGATGGCAATACTAACTTCGGCGTTAAAAATTTACAAACTATGATAAAAGCAGATGGAAAGATTGCCGAAGTAAGTGCAGCTTCTATCTTGGCAAAAGTCACTCATGATAGAGATATTTTAAAATTAGCAAAAAAATATCCAGAGTATCAACTTGAAAAACATAAAGGGTATGGAACAAAACTCCATATTGAAATGATTAAAAAGTATGGATATTCACCAATCCATAGAAGATCATATAAAATTAAAGCACTTCAAGCTACTCTTTTTTAATTTTTTAGATTATAATATGTGAAATTTAACACAAAAGGTTCCTTATGGAAGAAAAAGATTATGAAAATGCAATGATTGAAGCATTTGTCAACAAACCTGAAAAAACATTTTGGTATCAAAATGCTTTTTCACAATTCAATATCAATGGAATTGACTCTATGAAATGGGTATGGAGTTGGTGGGCTTTCTTTGGAGGTTGGGCCTTTTTACTTTATAGAAAACAATATATTCCTGCATTAGTACTCTTTATCATATCTTTACTTGCTACTATCATCCCTTTTGGTGGTCTACTGGTTGCTGTTCTTGCAGGTGGATTTTCTACATATTTTATCTATAAAGGCTATAAACAGAAAAAAGCTGAAATAGAAGCAAATATTGATGATATCGATAAACGTATTGAAACGATGCGTCAAGTTGGCGGATACAATCAATGGGTTGTATGGGTTTATGCTATCTTTGTTGGGCTTATGTTCCTCTATATCGCAAGTATAATACTGGCATCTTTGTCACAAATGAACTAAAGATTTTTACATATGCATAAAGCATATGTAAAAATCTATCCCGCTACATTCATAGCAAGTTGTGCCATCTTTTGTATATAGGCTTCGACACTTCCACCACTTGTTAAAACTTTTTTAAGTTCATTTATAAAATACTCCTTAGTACGATTATCTGCTATATTAAAAGTATAAAGTACCCATTCAGTGTTAAGCATTATCTTTTCACCATTTTTCTCTACTTCAAAAGTACGATAGAGGTTTATATCTGTTTGACTAAGAAGTTCAAGTACCTCTTTGTAAAAATCATTTAGCTCATAATTGATAAGCGATGCTAATTCCTCTTTTGGAATTTTTACATCCATATCATCAAAATCTATACGTCCTAGTATCAAAGCATTACCTAAAATAAGCTGTTCTCCTATAAAATAAGGTTTTTTCTTTTCACTTAAAGCATTAGCATCACTATATATAATATGCTCATTTAGAGACTCCAGTTCATCAATAAGAATTGAACTAAAAAAGGTATAAACAGTATTCGCTTTCATCTCGATATCTATCTCAGATATCTCCTGTGTTTGTGGGTTAATTGTTAGTGCATTCATCTTAAAACTCATCCAAAAGTATTACAGACACATAAGTACCTGCTTCTAAAAATTTATCTTCTTCACCTGCAATCATCAATGCAGAGTCATCCAACATGTTAACTAAAATTGCAGAACTTCCAACTTTTTTATCTTCGAAATTTACAAAATACTCACCATCTTCAATAACTACATTACACGCTGTAAACTCTGTGAATCTACTACGTTTTTTAAAATCCTCTTGTAATTTTGCTGCGACAGTTTTATATGGTCGTACTTTTCCTAACATCTTTGCAATTAAAGGTAATGCATATAATATAGCAGTAACAGTTGAAGAGTAAGCAAATCCAGGAAGTGCCAAGATAAACTTGTGTCCACGCTGTGCGACCAAAATGTGACGTCCCGGTTTGATACCAACACCTTTATATACAACTTCAGCACCCAAACGAGGAATAATATCTTTTACAAAATCATAATCCCCGACACTTACACCACCGGTACTAACTAAGATATCTGCAGATTCTAAAGCATTCTCAAAAGTCTTCATAATTGCATCTCTATCATCAGGCGCAGTTCCAAGCTGAATAACCTCTGCACCGGCTTGCTCAAACAGCGCAGCAAGTGTATAGTTATTTGAGCTTCTTATCTGTGCAGGATTATCAGAGTTTTCTCCAAGATCAAGTATCTCACTCCCTGTTGCAATAACTGCAACACGAGGACGAAGGGCAACTTTTACCATGACACAGTTAAGCCCAGCCATTACACCTATCTCAGCAAAACCGATCTTTGTACCTTTCTCTATTAGAATCTCTCCAGCTTTATACCCTTCGCCAACAGGTCTAACTGCATTACCCTTCTCTACCATCTCATTAATGACAATCTTATCATCTTCAAAAGTAACATTTTCAATCTGAATAAGTGTATCACTCCCTTCAGGCATCATAGAACCGGTAAAAGTCTTAATTGACTCAGCTTCTCCAAGAATACGTTTCTCATTATGTCCAGCAGGATTATCACCAAGAACTATCAGCTCACCCTTTGCTAGATCCTCATGCCTAACAGCATAACCATCCATTGAAGCTGTAGGAAATTGAGGATCATTATACTGAGCAACAATATCTTCGGCCAATACACGTCCAAGAGCATCACTAAGTGGCACTCTCTCATATCGATGATTATTGACCTGCAAGAGATCCAACATATTTTGACTCGTTTCAAAAGAGATAAAATCTGTTCCTGTTATACTCACTTTTTAGCTCCTAAAATTCCACTGCCTTCTATTGCAGTTGATCTATCTTTCGCATAAATGCGCTTACCCTCTTTTAAATCATACTTCCAAATTGGTGCACTTGCTTTAAAATCTTCTACAAATTCATCTATAAATTCTAATGCCACCCGACGCTTTGGAGAGAAAACCGCTGCTATATATGAAGACTCATGTAGTAGTACATCTCCGCGTGAATGTGCCATCTTTATAATGGCTCCCTTTTTATGAGCTTTTTGTTGCCATGTAGCAAACCAAGACTCCAAAATAGGTTCATATATGTCAAAACTGAGCCCATCAATTCCATCTTCACTTCTAACTGTTCCTACAAAAGGGATATACGCACCATAGTTACTTTGTGCCTCTGCTTCATACCACTCTTTTAATATTTTGGGAACATCAAGAGCTCCATTATACAAACTTAGCACTTCTTAACCTCCACAAACTGGTGGGAGTAGAGAAATTTTATCTCCATCTTTAAGCGCTACATCCAAAGATGCAACTATTGTGTCATTCACTGCCACTGCAGAGTTCTCAAGCCACTCTGAGAGTTCTTTATCCTCTTGCAAGATGCTTGCAAGTTCATTAAGATTACTAATCTCAAGTTCTAATGCATCTTTTTGTATCGGTCCTAAAAATTCTACTCTAACCATAATATTTTATGCCTCGTTATTTTATTGGATAAATTATATCTAAGATAAGTTAAGTGCGCTATAATTTCGCATGATTTTTGGAAAAATTGAATACCTAAACCTCCTCCCATTTCATGTTTTTATGAAACGTTTTAGCAGAAGTTCCCAATACAATGCTATCATGAACTATAAAAAAAATGTTCCCGCAAAAATAAATGCAGCCTTTTTAAACAGAGATGTAGATGCCGCTTTTATCTCAAGTATTGCAGCAAAAAAGCATAACTATGTAAACCTTGGCATAATTGCAAAAAAAGAGGTACAAAGTGTTTTGATTATTCCTTCACGCAGTGATAAAAATGATAAAGAGTCTGCATCATCCAATGTTTTAGCAAAGATCTTAAAGCAACATGGTGAAGTTCTTATCGGAGATAAAGCACTTCTTTACTCTCTACAAAACAATACTTATGTAGACCTGGCAAAACTCTGGAGAGAAACATATAATCTTCCTTTTGTTTTTGCACTTCTATGCTATCACAAAGATAAAAAAGTTTATAAAAAAATTGAGAGAGAATTTTTAAAGAGAAAGCAGAGAATTCCGAGATATCTTCTGCAAAAAGCAGCAAAAAACACAGGAGTAAGCCCTCAAAATATTTTAAACTATCTTGAGCTTATCTCCTATAAACTTGACAATAAAGCAAAACTCGGCCTCAAAAAGTTTTATAAAGAGGCCAAAAAAATCTAAAGTTTTAGATTTTTCCATCTAAATGATCAGCTAAACGCTGCAGTTTTACTCTATAAGCATCCATATCAAAATCTTTCACACGTGCTACTCCATCTTCTATTGCAGCTTGTGCTACTGCAGAAGCAACATAAACAAGAACACGTCTGTCAAATGGTGAAGGGATAATATACTCTGGTCCAAACTTCATATCATCACCACGTGAGTGGGCAGTTTTAACATGAGCAGGTACTTCCTCTTTTGCCAATGATGCCAGTGCACGAGAAGCTGCAAGCTTCATGTTTTCTGTAATTTTTGTGGCTCTTACATCAAGAGCTCCACGAAAAATCTGAGGAAAACCAAGAACATTGTTTACCTGATTTGGGTAATCACTTCTACCTGTTCCTATGATTATATCAGGACGTACTGCTTTTGCAACATCAGGTTTAATCTCAGGATTAGGATTTGCACAAGCAAAAATAATAGGATGCTCATCACTCATTGACTGAACCATTTCAGGTGAGATAAGATCAGCACCAGAGAGACCAAGAACCATATCTGCATTCTTCATAGCATCTTCTAATGTTCTATCTTCCGTATCAAGAGCAAAAAGCTGTTTATACTTATTAAGATCATCTCTTCCACTATGGATCACGCCTTTTGAATCAAGCATAGTAATGTTCTTCACACCCAATTCTCTGTACATATTTCCACATGCTATGCCCGCAGCACCCGCGCCAATAATAACAACTTTAAGATCTTCAACATTTTTACCGCTCATCTCAATAACATTAATAAGACCTGCTGTTGTAATTACCGCTGTACCATGCTGGTCATCATGGAAAATTGGTACATTACAGATCTCTTTTAGGCGAGTCTCAATCTCAAAACATCTTGGTGCTGCAATATCTTCAAGATTAACCCCACCAAAACTATCAGCCATGGCAGCAACTATCTTAATAATCTCTTCTGTATCTTTAGTATTGAGCTCAATATCGACAGCATCAACATTTGCAAAAGATTTGAAAAGTACACCCTTTCCTTCCATAACAGGTTTTCCAGCTAAATGCCCAATATCACCTAATCCTAAAACTGCCGTACCATCACTGATAACAGCTACAAGGTTACCTTTGTTTGTATATTCATAAGCTTTTTCTTCATCTTTTTGAATTTCTAAACATGGGTATGCAACGCCTGGAGAATAAGCCATTGAGAGTTGTTGTTGTGTATCACATGGTTTTGTTAAGAGTGTTGCAGTTTTTCCTGCCGTATCAAACTCACCTTTTGCTCTATGGTACTCTAATGATGCTTCTTCAAATGATAAATTGTCTGCCATTTGTATTCCTTATTATTTGTATTATAAAATTATATAACTATTAATTAAATATTTAGATTTTATTGAGGAAAAGAACACAATTTCCTTTGGAATTATAATAAATACCCATAGAATTCTTACGTGAGACGAATACACCTCTTCCATTATATTTCTTAGAATTCCTAAATATCTGACTCAGTATTTGGGTATCAAAACCATCCCCATCATCACATATTTTTGTAACTACATACTCATTATCAAACTCTTTAAGCTTATACACTTCAACAGAAATCTCTTTTTCACAACTCTCTTGCAACTCAATAAGCTTTTCAAAATAGATATCATCTTCAAGATATTTATGTTTTTTTATAGAAGATAAACCCAAATTACCATGCTCATATGCATTCATAAACAATTCAGTAAAAACAACTCCCGCTCTATCTATTTCTTTTATATCATTATGAAAACTTTTCCAAGCCTCTTCATACCATAAACCGGCATTGTCCACCTCTTGAAGTGAGGTTTTAAATACTTTTTTACCTATAAGTGTCTCTTTACTCATATCTAAACTATTTATAAATATTAAAGAGAGATCATCTTCTTGCTCTTTTATCGAAGCATAAAATTTATCTTTAAATTCCTCTCGAGTAAAAGAGTGTTTAAAATCTTCTTCTATATATGCAGCATAGGGTTTATTATCATGGATAGTACTATTTTCTACTATACCATCACTATAAAAAAGAAATTTCTCAATGTTTCGAATATTGTAACTATCTACTTGATAGCTAGATTGCCACTTACTTAATGGTGTATTATTTGATTTTATTTTGATGATATTATTACTTTTATCATGCAGTAAAAAAGGAGGCATTGCAAATTTTGCATACTCTAAAATAGCAAAATAACTATCAAAACAGATAAAATCAATTGCTAAGACTTCATCTTCCAATAGGATAGGTTTGATAAAATCCATAGACTCTTTGATAAGGAGATTAAGACTAAAACTCTCATGCTCAATCATTTTATCAATAAGATGATTAATAAATGAAGTCATAATAACAGCAGTAAAAGAGGCTGAGACACCTTTACCCATACCATCAACAAGAAGATAAAAAGTTCTATTTTCATCAATACGTCGTGCACTATAAGCATCACCACTTAAAGTATCAAGTGGTCTATACATAAAATCAACTAGAGCAGTTGTTTTTTTAGAGTCTATCATCTGATAGTAAAAATCATTCCGCAAGATATTTAACTCTTTCTCAAAAGCTAAATCTGCTTGATATGAGGCATAAGCCTCATTTTTTTTATATGTTTCTATTCTCTCATTTGACATTATATTTTAAACTTGCTCAACTCAGATTGAAGTTTTTGAGCATCTTGGGTCAAAGACTCAACCGCTTCTTCGACAGTATTACGTAGTTCGCTATTTTGAGAAGCAACAGTTACAATTTCATCCATTGTCGAGATTAGTGTTTTTGTTTTTGTTGCGATAAATACACTTTGGTGCATAACATCAGTTGATTTGTCTTTTGTCATTACAAGATTATCTTTTGTCTCATTTGATGATATAATAAGCTCTTGAGCAGACTCAGCGATATGATGCATACTTTGAGAAGTTCTATCTGTCTCTTCAGAAATTTCAACAACATTTTGAGTGATAAGATTTACATTTGCACTAATTTCTGAAAGTGATTTTTGTGTTCTTTCTGCCAGCTTTCTCACCTCATCAGCAACAACAGCAAATCCACGTCCATGTTCTCCTGCACGCGCAGCTTCGATAGCAGCATTCAAGGCAAGAAGGTTTGTTTGATCTGCTATGTCAGAGATAATTGCCAGAACATCTTTAATATTTTTAGCCTGTTCTGTCAAAGATGCAACTTTTGATACCAGTTCTTGTTGCTGTTCACTACCATCTTCAATTGAAGTAACTACTGATTCAAGTTTATCTATAAAACTATCTAAGACATTATACGTAGCATCCAAATCTTCAGTCACAATAATTGTAGACTCTTCAACAAGATCTAATTTTTCACCGATTTCAGAGATTAAACTATTAACATCTGTAATCTTTTCCTCTTCCATCTCACTATTTTTTGTAAGAATTTCAACAACTTCATTCAGTTTACTACTCTCTCGTGTTGTTGCAGTTGCTACATCTTGTGCATTATAAACACTCTCTTTAAAAGAGACAATCATTGTGTGTAATGCTTTTGAAATTTGAGAAATTTCATCATCACCTTCAACAACAACATTACAAGAGAGATCTAAATCATTTGAAACACACTGAATTTTATTTAAAGAGCTCTCAACACTTCTATTTACACCACGAGCAATTAGTAAAATTATAATAAATACTGCAACTGCAAAAAGAGTATATCCAAGGAGTGTAATCAAGGTACTAGTTTGGTAATCAGATTCTAGTTTTGCAAGAAGTTTATCATTCTCTTTTGCAAGATTATCATCTACCTTTTTGAGAAGATTTATCTTTTTTGTTATAGTTTTAAACCAAACAACACCATCTACACCAAAAGCACCTTCATTCGCTTTTGCAACAGCAATTTTTCTCATATTATTAACTTCATCAACAACAGAAGAGTTCATAATCTGTTTATACATTTGTACAGAATCATCAGGAGCAATACTGATAAATGCATCCATATATGCATTTTGTTCAGCCATTAAAGTGATAAATTTGGCAAACATTCCAGAACCAAATTTATCTGCAGAGAATGTTGCACTCATTACAGCTCTCTCTATACCTGCACGCTCTTTAGATTTTAAAAAGTTTGTATAAGCACTGAGCGCTTTTACAAGTTCTGGAGTATCTGCTAGTTTTGCAGTTAATGAAACTACCTGTAAAATATCTTTATTTACCCCTGAATAATAACCTACTTCATCCTTCACTGAAATTGAAAAGTTATCAACACGAGAACGGATTGAAGCGATTTTATTCATTCCATTCATGACATTTTGAATACTCTTTTGTAGACTCTTCATATAACTTTGTAAATTTAATGTCTTAACATATGCTTGAAGTTCTTTATAACGTTCATCTGTAAGAACTCTCTGCTTTTTAAGAATCGCACCAAATTTCTTCCCTTTTGAACCGAGAAAACCTGCACTAGCACCACGCTCTTTTTGTGTTTCATGAATTAATAATGAAAGTTTTTGAGAGAGAACATTGAGCTCTTTTGCTTGTGTAATAACATCTCTTTTATTGAGAGCATCATTAATTGTTAATGCAATAATTACAAGTGCAAAAGAGACTACAATTGCTGTAATTAATTTAAGTTTATTTTTAATTGTCATTATCTATGCCTTTCTAACCTTGAAAAGTGATACCAAATTTAAATCTTCGAAAAGTTCTAATAAACTTTTATCTCCCACTTTTATACTTAAATCCACACCCTCTTTTTGTACAAGTTTAGTAAAATATCCTATCAATGAAGATGTAATAGAGATAGAATCTTTTATCTCTAGAATAATATTATTATGTGTCTGTGTTAAAGAATCAAGTGTCTCTTTAATCTGTTGATAATCACTTACAGATTTAATATTTCCAGTAATTGTTACAACATTTGATGTGACAGATATATTCATATTTTCCCTTTTTAACTTTATAATTTACTTATAGTATCGTATTTTTACTTAGGTTCGCAATATATGCAACCAATCTTTCATCTTACGCTCATAACCAATATCTTTTAAATCGACAAATCTCATCTCTTTTGTAAGATATTTCTGCTTAACATATCCACCAAAATCATGTGGGTATAAGTAACCCTCATTCTGTTGTGTGATACTCCTTGGTATATCTAATATCTCTCCATCTTTAACAGCTTGTAATGCCTTATTTATTGCAAGATAGGCACTATTTGATTTGGGTGATGCACAAAGATAAATAACAGCCTGAGCCAAGATAATTCTAGCTTCTGGGTAACCGATCTGCTTCACACTTGTAAGTGTAGAGGTTGTAAGCGTAAGTGCCTGAGGATTTGCATTACCAATATCTTCACTTGCAAGTATTACTAAACGTCTTGCTATAAAATCTGCACTCTCTCCACCATCAATAAGACGTGCCAAATAGTAAATAGCAGCATCCCCGTCACTTCCTCGTATCGACTTTATAAGTGCCGAAATGAGATCATAATGTACACCAGCTTCACTGCTTCCGGCCTGCAAGGCATTTGGACGAAGGGATTTTAGCAATGCAAGTGTTACAGTAGTGTTAATAGCCGTAGCAAACTCCAAAAGTTTCAACATTGCGCGAGCATCTCCGCCACTTGAGGCTATCAAATACTCTTTGACATCATCATTCAGGCTGACCTCTGCCTTTTGTATTGCTTTTTCTAAAAGTTTTTTCAGCGCTGCGTAAGATATCGATGTAAGTTCAAAGAGCATTGAGCGTGAACGTATAGCAGATGTTAGAGAGAAAAAAGGGTTTTCTGTCGATGCCCCTATAATAAGTATAGAGTTATTCTCCATCACAGGAAGAAGAACCTCTTGCTGATTTTTAGAAAGCCTATGTACTTCATCAATAAATATAAGTGGTTTTTGTAGAGTATTAGCATACTCTTTAAATATTTTACGAAGCTCCTCAATTTTCAATGAAGTTGCATTCATCTCATAAAAAGGCATATCAAGTGTTGTTGCAATGATTCTTGCTAATGAAGTTTTCCCGACTCCTGCAGGACCATAAAAAAAGCTGTGTCCCAGTCCGTTTTTCTCACACAGAACACGAAGTGGAGCACCCTCTTGCGTGAGGTGTTCCTGCCCTACCATATCATCAAAAGATTGCGGTCTCAGCAGATAGGTAAAGTCCATAGACTACTCTTCGTCTTGAGTCGCTTCTGTCTGGCGTTCTCTTTTGGCCAGTTTTGCTCTCTCTTTGGCACGTTGTTTCTCCTCTTTTAGAAACTTATGCAAAGCCGAATACTCTGAACGTGTCAAATAGCGTGTCTTTCCTGTTGGAAGGTTATTAAGCTCTATCTCTGCAAAGCTCAAACGCTTCAGGTCTGCAACCTCTGCACCAAAGTGCGCGAAAAAACGACGAAGTTCACGGTTTTTTCCCTCTGAGAGTGCTACTTTTAAGATCGAGTAGTTCTTTTGATTTTTCTGGATTTTATAACCTATAAAGGGTTTAAACTCCATTGATCTGATTTTTGAGTGGGAGTGTGCCCCAGCCGTTGCATCTTCAAGAAAAATACCATTCATCATAGCATCTTCCATATCAGGTGTCACTTCCCCTTTGATCTTTATCTTATAGATTCTCTCCAAGTCTGACTCCATAAGAGCCGTTGCAACATGAGAAGCATCAGTTAAGAGCAAAAGTCCCTCTGAAGCATAATCTAGACGCCCTACAGGAATAAAGTGACGGAAATCTTTATGTAGTGAATCATAGATAGTACGACGCCCTTTTGGGTCTGATTTTGTAACCAACTCACCTTTTGGTTTATTGTAAACTATCACTGTATATTTCTCTTGAGGGCTTACCTGTTTTCCACTGATGTAGACAACATCTTGTCTCTCATCAACTTGTGTCGCAGGATTCATCTCTATCTCACCATTTACACGGACATAACCATCTTGAATGGCACGATCAGCCTCACGACGTGAGTAGGTTGAGTAGTGTGCTATATATTTATTTAATCTCATTATTTATGAAATTCCTTTTTCTATAAGGGTATGAATATGAAGTACCCCTTTTATCTTTTTATTTTTATCTGTTACAACCAAAAGCTGTATCTTTTTTTCTTCTATTAAAACAAGTGCATCCGAAGCCAGCATCTCTTCATCATCAATGCTCAGTGGATTTTTTGTTGCATATTTTAAGACATTGTCATCAAGTGAAAATCCTTCACTTAGCAGTGCACGACGAACATCACCATCACTCATAAGTGCTTTTAGTCTACCCTCATCATCGACAATAAGTGCAGTTCCAAGACGCCCTTCACTGATCGTTAAAATCGCATCTTTTACCTTTGCATCTTCAGAGATTATCGGTAGATTGTCACTTCTCATCAAGTTCTTTACTTTTATAAAGAGCTGTTTGCCTAAAGCAC
>Ga0256843_1002637_pt1 | contig 12956 bp, 15 predicted proteins | sample AlvinellametaG_FD_191572 | JGI IMG/M metagenome (GOLD analysis project Ga0256843, IMG submission 191572) | Pompeii worm associated microbial communities from hydrothermal vent at the East Pacific Rise, Pacific Ocean - Alvinella | ecosystem: Host-associated > Annelida > Integument > Unclassified ... | reverse complement strand
AATTGAAATAAAAATAGCTACAATTTTTTATAAAACTTCATCACTTGTAATTCCTGATTTTAAAATAAAAGAGGCTAAAAATTGGATAGTGTTTTTTTGGGAGCAATAAGGAAAAATCCTTATTTTGCTAGTTTAATTTTAACTGGTCCTAAATGAAGTCCATTTGTTATAACTCCTCCACTTTTTATCCAAGCTTTAATTCCACCTTTTAAAACATAAACATTTTTAAATTTATAATATTTATTAAGTGTAGCAGCTGCAAGTAAAGCTCTATGTCCTGTTCTACAAACTATTACATAAGTTTTGTTTGGTTTTAATGCACCTTTTTTAACTCCACCATATAATACACCTCTTGGTAAATCAATAGTTTCAATAAAATCAATTTGACCTGCTAACATTTCAGATTTTTCTCTTACATCTACGATTTGAAAATCTTTATCATTTTTCATCCATTTTTTAAGCTCTTTTGCTGTAACATATTTTTTTACATATTTTTGTGCTTCAGCTTTTTGTGCTTTTACACCATCAAGTGGATTATATGCTACTGCACTACTAACTGCTAAAATACCCGCTAATACTAATTTTGAAAATAGTTTCATTATGACTCCTTAAATTTTTTGTACTCTTATTGTAACATAAGTTTTACTTATATTACTTGATTTAAGTCAATATCTAATAAATATTTTAATTTTTTATGAATAAATGTATAAAAATAAATGATATAATTAAAATAAAAAAAGGAAAATGATGGCTAATTTACTAATTATAGGGGCTGGTGGTGTAGGAAGAGTAGCTACTTTTAAGGCTGCAATGAATACTAGTAGTTTTGAAAAAATCAGCTTAGCTAGTAGAACAAAATCAAAATGTGATGCTATTGCAAATGATATAGAAAAAAAACTAGGAGTAAAGGTTGATACTTATAAAGTGGATGCTGATAATGCACAAGAAACAGCAGAGCTTATAAAAAAAGTGGGAGCTGAAATTGTACTAAATGTAGCTTTACCATATCAAGATTTAACAATAATGGATGCATGTTTAAAAGCTGGGGCTCACTATGTAGATACAGCAAATTATGAACATCCAGACGAAGCAAAATTTGAATACAAACTTCAATGGGCAAAAGATGATGAGTTTAAAAAAGCACATTTAATGGCACTTTTAGGAAGTGGATTTGATCCAGGTGTAACTAATGTATTTGTTGCTTATGCAAATCAATATCTTTTTGATGAAATCCATTATGTAGATATTTTGGATTGTAATGCAGGTGATCATGGATATCCTTTTGCTACAAATTTTAATCCTGAAATCAATATAAGAGAAATTACTCAAAAAGGTAAATACTGGGAAGAGGGTGAATGGAAAGAGGTTGAGCCTATGAGTATAAAAATGGATTGGGAATATCCAAAAGTAGGAACTTATCCTAGTTATTTACTTTACCATGAAGAGATGGAAAGTTTAGTAAAAAATATTCCTCATTTAAAAAGAATTAGATTTTTTATGACTTTTAGTGATAAATATTTAAAACATCTTGAAGTATTACAAAATGTAGGAATGACAGATATTGAGCCTATTGAGATTTGTGAAGGTTGCAAAATTTCACCAATGGAATTTTTAAAAAAAGTATTACCAGATCCAGCTAGTTTAGGTGAAAGAACAAAAGGTCAGACAAATATTGGATGTGTTATTGAAGGTATTAAAAACGGACATAAAAGAAAAGTTTATTTATATCAAATTTGTGATCATCAATGTGCATATAATGAAACTGGAGCTCAATGTGTGAGTTATACAACTGGTGTACCAGCTATGATAGGTGCTAAAATGATAGCTGATAAGAAATGGTTTGCTGAAGGTGTAAAAAATATGGAAGAATTTGATGCTAAACCTTTCTTAGAGGAACTTAATAAACAAGGGCTTCCATGGGAGATAATAGAACTTAATCCAGAGGATTAAAATCCATTTGGATTAAATCCTCCAAAGTCATTAAAATCATTAAATCCACCACCAAAATTCCCAAAATTTTGCATATTTGGATTTTGATGTCCTTGAGCTAAGGCTTTTGTTTGTAGATTTTTAATATCAAATTGCGGTGCTAAACCTTTAGGACAAGCAATTATACAAGCTTGACATTCTACACAACTAAATATATTACCTTCCATTGTTTTATCTATTCTTTGAGTTTGAATACTATCACGAGAATCATTTACAAACCTTAAAATTTTACTAAACATAAATGGTCCAAAGTAATTTTTATCATTTTCAACTGCTGGACAATCACTATAACAAGCCATACATAAAATACATTCTGTTTGCTTATCATAGCTAGTTTCTTCTTTTGGTTCTATTAAGAATTCACTATTTGAGGGTGGAGTTTTTGGTATCATAAAAGTTTGTGTCTTTTTTAGTAGATTAAATCCTTTATCTTGATCAACTACTAAATCTTTAATAACATCAAATTGTTTAAGAGGAGATATTTCTAAAATACCATTGATTAAATTTTCTACTGCATTTAATTTACAAGTAAGTTTTGAAAGTCCATTTACTACCATAGCACAACTACCACAAATAGCACTTTTACAAAAAGCACGATAAGTTAGAGTTGGATCTATATGTTCTTTTATATATTCTAATACTTCAAGAATAGTTAATTTCTCATCTAAATCAACATCATATGTTTGAAAATATTTCTCTTTTGTAGTTGGATTATATCTTTCGATTTTTACTTGATATTGCATTTAAGACCTTTTTTGTCCGAAATATATCAAAAAGGAGAGAAAAAATCAAACTTTAAATCTGTTTGATTCGTTATTTAATTCTGAAGTTATATTTTCTAATTCGTTTATGATAGATTTTAATTTATTAGCTACTTCTTTACTTAATTCACTCTCTTTAGCTAAACCTTGAGTAGCTTCTATTAGCATTTTTACATGAGTATTGATTTTAATAGTTTCTTCTGATGCTAATTTTGAGTTATTAATAGTATTTGTTAAGCTATTCATTGTTTCATCAGTTTGATTAATTAAATCATCAGTTTTTGATGTAGCTTCTTGGAATTGTGCTACATTTTCTTCTATATCATTTTGTGCTTCCATAATTCCTTGAACTATTATTCCAATAGCAGCATCTATTTCACCTAGACTTTTTTGAGTTCTTTCTGCTAATTTTCTTACTTCATCAGCTACAACAGCAAATCCTCTACCATGTTCACCTGCTCTTGCTGCTTCGATAGCTGCATTAAGTGCTAGTAAATTAGTTTGTTCTGCTATCTCTTTTATAACACTTACAACATCTTTAATCTGATTTGATTGTCCGGCTAAAGTAGTGATTTTTTCTGCTACTTCCATCTCTTTTTGTGTTTCTGCATGGATATTATTAACCATAGCTTTTAATGTTTTAATAGTATTATCTAAAATATCTTGAGTATTTTTAATATCTTCTGTTGTTGTTAATACTTTTTCTTCAGCTATATTTAAGTTTTGTTCTACATCTTTTACATAACTTTGTATTTTTTCTATTAATTCAGATTGTTTTTCTACACTAGCATCTATATTTGTAAAACTATCTTGAATGTTTTTAGATACTGAGAATGTTTCATTTACTGTATTTTTAATTTTTAATACAACATCTCTTAATGCAAAAATAAATTTATTTACTGCAGATGCAATATCTTTAATTTCTGGAGCACCTTTTTCTTCTAATTTTATTGTTAAATCATCTTCATTTTTTGTAAGTAATTCTGAATATTCTTTTACTGGTAAAATAATACTTTTTTCAAAGAAATAATTAATAGCTATTAAAATAATTATCATAAATAAAATAATAGAACCTATTGTTCCTATTAACATTAATTTTTCTATTTTATTTACAGCTTTTTGGGCTTGTTTCATTGGAACTTCTACTGAAACCATACCTCTAATATCACCAACTTTATAATTGAATGCAACATTTCCATAATCATGTACTAAAGCTTTATATAGATGAGCTGGTACTTGTTTATAAGGTATACCATGACATTTTAAACAACCTTTTTTAATATGTAAAGGTTTAGCATATCTAATAACTTCTTCACCTTTAGTATTATGCCCAATTTCGAAATATTCTGGAAGTTTTTTGTTTTTTTCAAAAATATTTAATATTCTTTTTTCATCAGCATTTGGTTTATTTAAAGGATTTCTATATTTTAGAGAAGTTTGTTTAATATAAAATCCTGCAGTTTCTGTAAGTTTTTTTGCTACATTTCTACCACTATATGCAGGTGTTGCTGCCCATCTTGAGATGTTTGGATTTGTAAATTTTACATATGGTGCTATTGTAGCCATATATCCTCTCATAGCTATTAATTGATCAGCAGCTTTTCTTGCTTTATCAACACTTTCTTGTATTGATAGATCTAATACATTTTTTTTGATTACAATATAGCCGGGTATTAAAATAGCTATTTGAGTAATAATAATAATTAATGCGATTTTCATCTTTGAACTCATTGTGACTCCTTTTGAATTCTTTTAAATTTATGTTTCTTTTGTTAGTGTAAGGTATTGGATAATATTGCTGATAATATCGGCTTTTTTATTTTTTTGTATAGCTATATATATATTTCTATATAAGTTTACATTTTTTATTTTTGTTATATATAATTTATTTGATTCTACTTCATTTTTGATTGAATTATACGAAATAATACTTACATATTGTTTATGTGCATTAAGTATTGTAAATTTTAAAGCGGTTGAATTATCAACATAAGATGTGATATTAAAATTATTACAATCTTTATTTTGTTCTTTTAAAATTTTTGATATTTCTTGTTTTAAAACACTACCATCTTCTCTGCATATAAATTCATATTTTAATAAATCTTCAAAATCTATACTACTAGGTAAAGGTTTATTTGAAAAAAACACTATTTGATCTTTTTTCCATTCAATATATTCTATATTTGGGTTATTTATTTTGATTGTGGTAAAAGCGATATCAATTTCATTATTTTCTAATAATTCAATTAGTTGTGAATTATTTTTAACTAATAAATTTATATCTTTTCCAATTAACTTACTTAAATAAGGGATGTAATTTGGTAAAATATAGTTACCTACAGTAGAGCTAGCTCCTATAATAAAAGGGATAGACTTTTCTTTGAAATATTTAATTCTATTAGATACTTTATCTACACATTCTTGTAAATTTTGAGCTATTTCTAGAAAATATTTTCCTTTATTGGTAAGAACTATACCACTTTTTTTTCTTTCTATTAATTTAGCACCTATAAATTCTTCTAATTGTTTTATTTTTTGTGTAACAGCTGGTTGTGAAATTTTTAATATTTTAGAAGCTTTAGAAAAACTTTTAGTTTCATAAACTATTAAAAAAGTGTAAATCTTATCTATGTATCTGAACATTATATTCCTCGTATTCTATTTTTTTATAATAATTATAACTAAAAATTATAAAAAAAGAGGAATTTTTATAATAAAACCTTTTTTATTTTTACTTACAGTGATATCACCATTATGGGCTTTTATAATTTGCAGAGATAATGATAAGCCTAAACCATTCCCTTTTGTTTTTGTAGTTTTAAAAGTATCAAATAAAATATTTGGATTTTCAAAAGGAATACCACTATCATATATAATAAAATAATGAAAATCATTATCTTTTTTATATAAAATTTCAATTAATCCTTCATCATTTTCATCTTCTTCTATAGCATCTATAGCATTAAAAATCATATTTTGTAACACTAATAATAATAGTTCAAAATCAGCTTTTATTTCAATATCAGGTAAAAAATAGATAAATTCAATATCTTTTGTATAAGAATAATAACTAATAATATCTTCAAGTTCTTTTTTTAAATCAGAAACTAGAAAAGTTTTTGATTTAATTTTTACTCCTTTTGAGAAAAGTAAAGTAGATTTTATTATTCTTTCTACTCTAAAAATAGCTTGTTTTATATCTTTTATTATCTCTTTTGCATCACATTTTCTATTTAAAACAGATAATAAAATAGATATAGAGCCTATTGGATTTCTTATCTCATGAGCTAAGTGTGCAGCCATTTGTCCCATTGATATTAGTCGTTGATTTCTTTTTTGTTCAGTTATATCTGTAGCAGAAATGATTGTTTTATCATCTAATGATGATTTTTGAATTAAATATACTTTATTATTGATTTCTATCTCATTTTCAGTTGTATTTAAAATTTCTTGTAAATTGGTAGCTTTAGAATTTTGAGCAATAATTTCACCATTATTATCGATTACCCATAAAGCTTGAGGTAAAAATTCAATTACACCATTTAAAATATTTTTTAATTCTTTAAATTCTTTTTCTACTTCAAAAGTTTGATTTATAAGATATTCTAAGTTTGAAAGTAATTCTTGAGAGTTTTGTGGAAGTTGCATAATATTTCCTATAAAAAAATGGTGGGTCCTCGGAGACTCGAACTCCGGACCACTCGGTTATGAGCCGAGTGCTCTAACCAACTGAGCTAAAGACCCAAGCTATCATTTTCTGAATTGAAATTATATAAAAATTCGTATTTAAAAGCAAGTAAATTTTCTAAAATTCCAAAAATTATCATAAAATTTATAAAACTTGTTCCTCCATGTGATAAAAATGGAAGGGGAACTCCTACTACAGGGGCTAAATTTATAGTCATAGAAATATTTACATATGAGTATACAAATATCATAAGACCTATACTAGCAAAAATTGGCATAGCAAAATAATCATTTTTTAAAATTTCTACATAACTGAGTATATAATAAACCAAAAAGAAATACATTCCAAGCAATATAACTACTCCAATAAATCCAAATCTTTCTACAAAATATGCAAAAATAAAATCACTACTTGCAATTGGTAAAAATTTTAATTGTGTTTGAGTTGCTTCTTGTTTGTTTTTACCAGTTAATCCACCACTTCCTATTGCTATTAATGATTGTTCTACATGATAACTTGGTTTTCCTAAAAATTTATTAATTCTATCTTTTTGATAATCATGAAGTAAAAATTTATATGCAAAAGGGATAAAAAATATCAAAAATAACACACCATTTATAATAATCTTTTTTCTAATACCTACGATTAATAGAGTACCAAAACCTACAATTAATAATATTAAAGCTGTACCTAAATCAGGTTCTTTTGCTATTAGTAAAAAAGGTACTATAATTACCCATGAAATTTTAATCAATTCTAAAAATGTATATCCATTTTTATCAGGAGGATTTTTATATATTTTGTATCCTAACATTAAAATCATAGTGGTTTTCATAAATTCACTTGGTTGTATTGTTAGTCCTATTAATGGAATTTTTAGCCATCTTCTTGCACCTAAAATAGAGATACCAAATAGATCTACTCCTAGTAATAATAAAAGATTTAAACCATATAAAAAAGGGATTAGCCATAAGAGTTTTCTAATAGGAAATAAAAAGGCGATAAAAAACACAATTATACCTATTGTAATATAAGCAATCTCTTTTTTAAATAGTGCAGGACTTATTTCATTTACTAAAAATAGAGAAATCCCTATAAAAGGGACTAAAAGAAGGAGTAAAATAAAGTCAAAATGGTGAATTTTTTTTATCAATTACAAGGCTCTTTTGAAATAGAATCGAATAATTGATTGATTGTTTGATTCATGTTTTTTGAAGCTTCTTCAATCATTTCAATTTCATGTTTGATAGTCTCTTTTTGATTTAAGCAAGTTTTTGTTTTTGTACATTCAAGAGTTTTATTTGCTTTTGTATGTATAGTTTCATGTAATTTTAATAATTCTTTAAATTCTGGTTTACATCCTAACTGTTCTTTTGTTGTTTCTTGATATAACCAGCTACCAAAGTCACACTCTTTATGTGTTAATTGTTTGATTTCTTCTTCTTCTACTATAGAATCTTTAATTTTTGATTTATAAATAGTATGAGCCATTTTTGCTAGATCCATTTCAAGTTTTGCATTTGCTAAATATGCAAGTCTAGAGTTTTCACTTGATACTTCACTAAATTCATTTAATACTGCCTCAAGATTATTTATATCATCTTTAGAAGCATTTGCTATATTTGTAATTTTTTCAGAATTTGCTTGGATATCACTACTTTCTTGTTGTAATGTTTTGATAGTGATAGAAATTTCAGCAGTTGCTTTTTGTGTTCTTTCAGCAAGTTGTCTTACTTCATCCGCAACTACAGCAAATCCTCTACCATGCTCACCTGCACGAGCTGCTTCAATAGCAGCATTAAGTGCTAGTAAATTTGTTTGGTCTGCAATATCAGTAATTAAATTTACAATATTTCCAATTTCTGTACTTCTTTGATTTAGCATATTAATAGATTCATTTGTATGCATAATAAATTCTATTAATTCCATTAAAGTATCACTTACTTGCGATACATCTGATGTAGATTGAAGTGCTTTTTCGTAAACTTCTATACTTTTTTGACTAATTTGATTTAATAATATTTTGATACTATTTGAAATATCATTTTTAATAGTATTAAGTTCACTTCTCATTCCACCACCAAGCTCACTAAGTTCTTGTCTTAATTCATTTTTAATTTGATTTTTTTGAGATTCACCTATAGATTCAGCTGCTTTAGCTACTTCAATAACAGCTCTTTTGAAGTTACCTTTATATCCACCTTGAAGGATACCTCTATCCCATCCATTTTCAGCTGCTGAGATTGAAGCTAATATATCTCTTTGGAAGGCTTCTAATTGGTCAAGTAAATTATTAACTGCCCATGCAGTTTTTGCTAATGGTTTTGAATTGTCTATATGTGTAATTCTATCTTCAAAATCACCATTTTCTGCTTTTAGTAATACTCTTTCTATCGATTTAGCTAAATTAGATTTTGTTGCAGAATTGCTACTTTTATCAACTATATAACAATAATATGCTGATAAACTCATAGAAATTGCAAAAAATATAAATCCAAAATAAGCACCATTTGTCATATAATCAGTAATTGCAGCTATTAAAAATAAAATATTTGCAATTCTTAATACAGTCTTATAACTCATTTATAACCCCTTTTTGAATACCTAATGTTAATTCATTAAAAGTAATATTTTTTTCTTTTAGTAAATTTTGCACAGTTTCATAACTAGCATTCATTCCGTTAGTTTCTTCTATATCTTTTAGTGTTTTATATAGTGGTTCGATGATATTTTTAAATCCTTCTACAGGTTTTCTTCTTACAGAATAGTATCCTACTAAATCGCCATGCTCATTAAATGATGGAGTGATATTAGCAAATACCCAATAATAACCACCATCTTTTTTTAGGTTTTTTACAAATCCAAAAAATTCTTCTCCATTTTCTATCATTTCATATAAAATTTTAAAAGCACATTGAGGCATATCAGGATGTCTTAAAATATTATGTGGTTTTCCAAGTAGTTCTTCTTCATTCCATCCAGAGATAGAAATAAAATATTCATTCCCATATGTGATTTTACTTTTTAAATCAGTTTTCGATACGATAAATTCACCATCTTTAAGGATAGTTTCATTATTATTTGGGGTAATGTGAGGTTTTTTCATTTTTACTCCTTTTGAAAAAACAAATTTATATTAGATAATTATAGCACAAAAATTCCATCAATTTCATTCATAGCTATGTTTTCTATATTTTTAATTGATGATTTTACAATAATTTTTGTTTGTGTTAAATAATTATCTGCTAATTTTTGTAAAGTTTTAGCTAATTTTAGATTATCAACTAAAGCATATTTAGCATTTAGATTGATTAAAAAAATAAATTCTTCTACAGAATTTATCTCTACAGCAAACTCTATATTATGTTCTTTACAAAATTTATATAGATTGATATCTGCTTTGTTATATTTAAAGATAATAGTTGAGTTTTTCGAAGAAGATAATATCTCTTCAATATTTGAAACTTTATAAAAAGTTTCATCATTAAATCTATTATCATTTAAAATAATCATTGACAATCCTTACATAAACAGCCATTATTTGTGAATTTACATTCATTTTTTGGTACAAATGTATGGCAATTTGAGCATTCTATCAAATCATTATCGTCATAATTTTGAGTTTGTATAGGCTTTTTTGCCCAAAAAACTTTATATATTATATATCCTATCGCTATTAGTATTATTAGTTTAAGCATGTATATCCTTTAAAATAACATAATTTATTTTGTTATATTTGTGAATCTCTTTTTTAGCATTAATATCTGCTATTTCATTTTCTGCATTTTCTCCTTTATATAACATCATAATAGTTTCTTTATCTATAAATTCTTTAGATAATTCTATTAAAAATTTAGTATTTTTTACAGCTCTTGAAGTGATTAAATCTACTTTAAAAGGCTCAATTTTTTCTATTCTTTTAGGAATAATTTCTACATTTTTTAAATTTAATTTAATTTTAGCATAATTTAAAAAACTATATCTTTTTTGAAGTGGCTCAATCAAATACCATTTAGTCTCAGGCATAGCAATAGCAAGTATCATACCTGGGATTCCTGCACCTGTTCCTATATCTATAGCAGTTTTGATATCTTTATTTATAAATTCTAAAGCTTTTATAGTTATATCAATTTGATCTAATAACTCATTTTTATTGTAGTTAGTTACAGAATGGGTTTTGTTCCATTTTAAAAGTAATTCTATATATTCATTCATATTAAATGTCCCATTTTTTCTTTTTTTGTTTGTAAATAATTTTCGTTGTATTGATTTGATTCCATTTTGATAGGAATTCTTTCTACTATTTCAATATCTTTGATTTCATTTAATTTTTTTGGATTATTTGTTAATAATTTTATTTTTGAGATATTGAAATGTTTTAAAATATCACTTACAATATCAAAATTTCTCATATCTGCTTCAAATCCTAGCTGATGATTTGCTTCTACTGTATCAAGACCTTTATCTTGTAAATTATAAGCATTTACTTTATTAAAAAGTCCAATATCTCTACCTTCTTGACGAAGATAAATAACCATACCTCCATTTTCATTTATCATTTTTAGAGCATATTGAAGTTGATCACCACAGTCACATTTAAGACTACCTAAAGCATCACCTGTTAAACATTCACTATGAACTCTAACTATTGGAGTTTCACCAAATGGTTCTTTGTAGATAACTAAATGTTCTTTAATATTTTCTTTAAATGATTTAATTTTAAAATTGCCAAATTTAGTAGGTAAATTAGCAGTTTGTGAAATATCCAAAAGTTATCCTTTTTTGGTATAATTATAACAAAAATTTATGATAAGGAAATGAAGTGAAACATTTTTTAAGTCTTAAAGACTATTCAAAAGAGGAAATTTTAGAAATAATAGAACTTGGATTACAAATAAAAAAAGAAACAAAAAATAAAATTTTTAAACCATATTTAAAAAATGTAAATTTAGGGATGATTTTTGAAAAAAGTTCAACTCGTACAAGAGTTTCATTTGAAACAGGTATTAATCAACTTGGAGGGAATGGACTTTTTCTTTCAAGTAAGGATATTCAATTAGGAAGAGGGGAACCTATCAAAGATACAGCTAGAGTAATATCTAGAATGGTAGATTTGATTATGATTAGAACTTTTGGTCAAGATAGACTTGAAGAGTTTGCAAAATATTCAAAAGTACCAGTAATTAATGGACTTACTGATAAATATCATCCGGTTCAATTATTAGCTGATTATATGACTATGATAGAATTTAATAAACAAAATGGTGTGTGTGCATATGTAGGTGATGGAAATAATATGACACATTCATGGATGATTTTGGCAAGTAAGCTTGGGCTTGAGCTTAGAATAGCTACACCTGATGAATATAAACCAGAAGCTGATGTATTAGATATGTGTGAAGAATTTTCTAAAAAAAGTGGAGCAAAAATTATTTATACAAATGATCCAAAAGTTGCTATAAAAGATGCTGATGTAGTAACTACTGATACTTGGATTAGTATGGGACAAGAAGAAGAAAAAGAAAAAAGAATAAAAGATTTTGCTGGATATACTATTGATGATGAAATGATGAAATTAGCAAAAGATGATGCACTTTTTTTACATTGTCTTCCAGCTTATAGAGGATATGAAGTGACTGAAGAAGTGTTTGAAGCACATGCTGATGAAATATTTACTGAAGCAGAAAATAGATTACATGCACAAAAAGGATTGATGGTTTGGTTAATGAATTAAATTTAGACCCAAGGACTCATGTAAAAGTAACAAATCTTGATGTTGAGGTTATTGAAGGTGAATTGGCTGAAAAACCCTGGTTAATTGAAAGTGAAGGTAAAAACTATATCTTACTTGAAGAAGAACAATATGATGATTTAATAAAACTATTAAGAGATGTACTTGAGCAAAATCTTGAACTTAAACTTGAACAAAGAATAATGTCTGAATTACCTTTAGATATAGAAGATGTAAAAACAGTTGTAAAAAAAGAACTTGAAGATGAAAATATTTCTATTGAAGAAGCAGTACAGAAAGTTAAAAAAGAGTATCCAAATTTATTTCATAAAGTGGAATTGGAACAAATTTTAGGAGAAATGTTTTTTTAAAAAAACAAAAAGCCTAAATGGCTTTTTATTTATGAAAAGCTCATTCCAACTTTTTTCTTATTTAAATCCCAATGTGATTTTTCACTACTAATACCACAAGCTACATTAATAATTTGAACAAGTTGTAAAACAGGTTCATTTTCACCAACTTCATCCATTGATTTGTGACATAATGGACATGGAGTTACTAATACATCAGCTCCAGCCTCTGCAGCACCATCAAGAGGTTTGTTTGCTAATTTTTGTCTAATATCTGGATTTGTAAATCCTGCATGGTGACCACAACAAGTGTTTTCGTCTTGATATCCTTCTATAATCTCAACTCCACATGGCTCAAGAATTTCTTTTAGAAGAGTAGGGTTTTCAGGGTCATCTAAACTAATTTCTTCTGGGCTTAATACATGACATCCATA
>Ga0256843_1002636_pt1 | contig 12957 bp, 11 predicted proteins | sample AlvinellametaG_FD_191572 | JGI IMG/M metagenome (GOLD analysis project Ga0256843, IMG submission 191572) | Pompeii worm associated microbial communities from hydrothermal vent at the East Pacific Rise, Pacific Ocean - Alvinella | ecosystem: Host-associated > Annelida > Integument > Unclassified ... | reverse complement strand
ACCATCTCTAAGCTTATAGGAACAGGCTAAAACCTCTTTTCCATTTACTCTAACAGCACAAGCCCCACAAACCCCAGACCTACAATTTGCATCAAAGGTTAGAGTCTGGTCTTGATATGATTTTATGTGATATAGTGCCCTTAAGAGAGTTGTAGATTTAAATGGGAGTTTAAACTCCTTAAACTCTCTATCTCTTTTAATTTTTACTCTCATCTCTCCTCCTTTTTTACAAACTTATATTTTAACTCTCCATCTCTCTTAAAAAAGCAAAACTCCCCTAAAAACTCATCACTACTTTCTGGAAAATCTGCTCTAAAGTGAGCCCCCCTACTCTCCTCTCTTAAGAGTGCAGACTCTACAACTACTCTTCCAAGCTCTAATATATTTAAAAATTGTAAAAAGTCTGTTAGGTTTGTATTTGAGGCTCTCTGTTTATCTACAATTCCAAACTCCTCTATATTAATATTTTCTAATTTATCCCTTAGAAGTTTTAAATCACTCTTCTCTCTAATAATTCCAGCATACTTATAGAATTTCTCTCCTAAGTTATTTTCTAATTGGTAGAAGTTCTCTTTTGGCTCTCTTTTGAATATATTATCAATAAACTCTCTATCTTTTTGTAATTGATTATTATCTGGAGGAGTTATATCTTTTAGATTATCTACAGCAATCTCTCCAACCTCCATCCCAAAAGCTACAATCTCAAGTAGAGAGTTTCCACCTAGTCTATTTGCACCATGAACCTTAGCATTACTACACTCTCCAACAGCATAAACTCCATCTAATCCATCTACTCTAAAACTACTATCCACATCAACTCCACCCATAGTATAGTGAGAAACAGGCTTTATTGGAATAAGCTCTTTTACTGGGTCAACCCCCTCATGAACTCTACATAACATCACCTCTTGTGGCATAAGCTCTAAAAGCCTCTTCTCTCCCAAATGTCTTACATCTATAAATACATCTTTTCCACTCTTTATCTCATTAAAAATAGCTCTTGCTACAATATCTCGGGGAAGCAACTCATCTATAAATCTCTCTTTATTAGAGTTTACTAAATATCCTCCCTCTCCTCTAGCTCCCTCACTAACTAAAATTAAAGAGTGTTTCATAGCTGTTGGGTGAAACTGAATAAACTCCATATTAGAAAGAGTTCCACCAGCTCTAAGGATTGAAGCTACTCCATCTCCTGTAGCATTTATTGCATTTGTAGTATGGTTTCTATACAAAGAGCCAAACCCACCAGTAGCTAAAATTACACTTCTAGCTATAATCTGCTCAACCTCTCCACTTTCTATATTTAAAAATGTAGCCCCTTTAACCCTTTTATCTTCTACTATAAGATTTAATAGAAATCTATCTTCTAAAAATGGGATATCTTCTTCTAAGATATTATCAAATAGAGTATGCAAAATCTTAAGTCCTGTATAATCTTGAGAGTAACAAGCCCTCTTAGAAGAAGCCCCTCCCAAAGCTCTCTGGGCAATTTTCCCATCTTTAGTTCTATTAAAAGGAACACCTAGTCTATCTAACCAAGAGACTGCATCAATACCCCTTTTACACATTCTCTCTATCATCTCTAAAGAGCCAAGTCCATAAGAGGCTTTTATGGTATCTGATATGTGAAGCTCTATGCTATCTTTAGTAACATTTCCAAGTGCTGAATTTATTCCACCCTGTGCCATTGAGGTTTGAGAGGCAGTTAAACTATTTTTAGAGACAATTAAAACATCTGCCCCCTTTGCTTTTGCAATCAGTCCAGCAGTAAGTCCTGCACCACCAGAACCAATAACTAAAACATCTACCATACTATCTCCATTTTTTAGTTAAAAGTTACAATAGATAAGCTTTAAAGTAAGATATGCGGGGAGGATATTTTAGCTTTTTCTCTTAAAATGGGTATGGGAGGGAGGAGTTAGAGATAATTTATTATAAGCTAAAATATCCGAACAGAATATAAATATTAAAATCAAAAGGAGGTTATGAGTCTATCTAGCATATAAACTTTACTACTTTTATATTCTGTCTTTGTAATTATATCAAATTAAAATAAAATTAGCAATATTTTTACTATTTTTTTTTAAAATTTTTTTAATATTATTTAAAATTTTCTACCAATTGTAAACTCAAACGATGATGTTCTCTCTAAAACTCCCTCATTTAATGCTCTACCAAATATTAAATTAATAGGTCCAATTGGAGAATACCACTCAATAGATGTTCCATATCCTGCTCTTTTTATCTCATCAAATCTATTTATCCCTATCATACCATAATCAAAAAAGAAAGTAAGTCTCATTCTAGCGGCCTTTGAGAGAGGAATACTAGCTTCAATAGTATTTACCATACTCTTTTTACCACCAATAATCTTTCTAGTAGTCTCTCCATTCTCATTTGTTCCATATATAGATGGAGCAATAGTATATGGACGATAACCTCTAATAGTTGAAACTCCACCTAAAAATAGTCTCTCTGGTCCTGATATGTGTCCATTATCTTGGAGCATATTTGCTCTTAATTTATATCTAAAGATTAAATCATAATCTATTAAATCCTCCATTCCATAATATGCACCAAATTTTGTAGAGTATTCTGTAAATTTTTCATCTCCACCAACTCCAGAATAGGCCACCCTTCCACCTAAAATTATTCCTCTTCTTGGAACAAAATAGTCATCTGTATTATCATAAGTTAAACCAATACTAAATGTGCTTTTAGCATAACTCAAATCCTCATCACTAAATACACTAGTAATTAAAGAACTTGTTGTATCATTTGTATCAATATCATTTTTGCTATAACTATACCCAATATATCCATGCAGATTTCTAGTCAACTGCTTTCCTACACTAACACCTGTCCCAAATGTGTCGTGTCTATATGTTGGATACTCATACTTATTCTTATAAACACTCATACCAAAGCTATATTCACTATCAAAGAGTCTTGGGTTATTTATTGAAAAGGAGTAGTTGCTAGATACTCTAGAAAAATCCATACTAAAACTAGAACTAATTCCAGAACCAAAGATATTTCTATCTGATAAAGAGGCATTAACCATAAACTTCTGATATGAACCATATCCACCACCTAGCTGAATACTACCTGTTGCCGTCTCCTTTACCTTTACTATTAAGTCTATTTTATTATCACTAACTTTCCTTGGAGTTATCTCTACGCTCTCAAAATAACCTCTTCTCTTTAGAGTGCTAATGCTATCTTTTAAATCTTTTAAACTAAACAGATCCCCTGGTGCTAAATATATATCTCGTCTTATAACACTATCTCTTGTTGAATAATTTCCAGAAATAATTACATCGTTAATATATACCTTATTAAAAGGATATACTACATATTTAACATCTACAACTTTACCCTCTTTATCTTGATTGAATTTTGGAACAACTCTAGCATACGCATAGCCCAAATTTGCTACACTTTCTCTAATTAACTCTATATCTTTTCTCAATTTTTTAATATTAAAAATCTTATTTTTTTTGAGATTTAAATTCTCTAATAACTCATCTCTATCAACTCCATCTACCAAACCTACAATATCTATATCTCTAACTATATATTGAGAACCCTCATATATATTATATGTAATATCTGCAATATATGAACCATTATCAACCCTTAAAAGCGGACTCTCAACTTGGACATCTAAAAAACCTCTCTCCAAATAGAAATCTTGAATCCTCTTTGCATCTAACTCTAGTTGATCAATATGTGCTACACCATCATTAAACCCAATAAGCCAACCTAGAGTATCCTCCTCTCTATTTGCTAAAACATCTTCTAACTCATCTCTATCTACACTATTTGCACCTTCAAAATATATATGTTTAATATGAATCTTCTCACCCTTATTAACCTCAAAAGTTAAAGCTATACTATCTTCTCCAACTGGCTCAACTTTTACTTCAACTACTGTATCATAATACCCTTCAGACTCTATCTTTTTTATTAATTTTCTCTTAGCTTTCTCTATCTTCTCTAAACTATATAAATCACCCTTCTTTAGCCCAAGCTCAATAAACAGAGCCTCCTTTTCATCCTCTGAACTATAGCCCTTAATATCCAATTTCGAAATTGTGGATTTCTCTTTAAAATCAAAAACCAATTTTCCACCATCATTTAAATAGACTACAATATCAGAAAAATAACCCTGTTTATAGAAACGCTTTAGAGCCTTATCTATCTTATTTATATCAAACTCATCACCACTATATATACCAGAGATCTCTGTGGCCATATCTGGAGATAGATGATATAGTCCTCTATACTCAACTGAACTAATCCGTTCTGCCAAAACTAAAGAGGTTAAAGTAATTGATAATGATAAAATTCTATTCATAAAGTTAATTTTTCCTTAAACTACATATATTGTTTTAAAATAACTATTAGTGTATCTTGTTTTCACTAAAAAAGTGCTATAATCAAAATTTAAATAAGGGAGAATAGAATGAATAGAGTAGGAATAGTTGGCTTAGGGTTAATGGGAGGTTCTCTTGGATTAGCATTAAAAAAACTTTCAAAAAAATATTATATATTAGGTTATGATCATAATAAAAAACATCAAAAAGAGGCACAAGAACTAAATCTTGTAGATAAAATAGTTCCATTCCAAGAGATAGAAAAGTGCGATATTATAATATTGACTATACCAGTTGATGCAATAATTGAAACAATAAAAAAATTAGAGGGCAGAGTATCTCCAAAAACGACAATTATAGACTTTGGAAGTAGTAAAGCCAAAATATCAGAAAGCATTCCAAAAAATTTAAGAAAAAATGTAGTAACTGCTCACCCTATGACAGGCACTGAAAAATTTGGTCCAAAAGCTTCACTTGATGAACTATATACAAATAAAATAATGGTTGTATGTGATATTGCAAAAAGTGGCTCAATACAAAAAAAAATAGCATTAGAACTATTTAAAGATATAAAATCAAAAGTTGTATTTATGGATGCAAAAGAGCATGATAGACACGCAGCCTTTATATCACACATGCCACATGCAGTAAGCTTTTCTATTGCAAACTCTGTCATGAAACAAGAGGATGCTAAAAATATTGTAGCACTAGCTGGAGGTGGATTTAAAAGCATGAGCAGAATTGCTAAAAGTTCGCCTTCTATGTGGGAGGATATCTTTAGACAAAATAGAGAAAATCTCCTAGAAGCAATTGAGGCTTTTCAAAAAGAGCTTGATATGTGCAAAGAGATGATAGAAAAAAATGAATGGGATAAACTTCATAAATGGATGAGTAAGGCAAATAGTTTACATGATATACTATAAATGATAGTTATTAAATATTAAATATTATATCCTTTTATGTTATTTTGTTGTATAATAACAATCTTAAAAGGATATAAAATGAGACCCAAAAGCCTACTACTAATATTACTTATACCAATTATTGGATTCTCTAGCTACAATATAGGAAAAATAAATGAGATACTATCTGCAATTAAAAAAGAGGGAAAAATTCTATCTTATTTTAGTAGCGATACAGATTTTATATCTAAGCTCTCAATAAAAAAGAGTCAAGACCCAAACAGTGCAGATATTATTATTTTTCCAAAGGGAAATATTTCAAATAAAAGTGTAATTGTTCACAGTTTTAATGGTTTAAAGACGAATAAAAATAGCATTGGAGCGATATATTTAAAAAAGGGAAGAACACAAATAATATTTGTAGAGGAGAGATTAAAGAAAAAGGGGCTATTTCTATCTACAAAATATCAACGATACATAATAAAAGAGTGCTACTTAACTGAACTTTGTTTATTTAATAGTTCAAATTAATATATTTTTAAGTTATATTTCAAATATAGTTATTCAAAGGAAATAGGCTTTTTATATGTTAAAATAACTCTACTATTCATAATAATAAAGGGTTTTCTTTTGCATAAAAAGTTTATTTTTCAAAATATAAAGAGATTTTACTACTATATAATCTCTTATATTTTAGTATGTTTACTACTATTTTATATATATAAAAATATTCCAAACTATGAAAATAGACTAAAACTAACTCTTCTTAGTTTAAGTATAGATGGAATAGATGCCTCCTCAGATAAGCTTATTGAAAAGATACTAAACAATGATCCAAATTTTTTGGATAAAAATATAAAACTCACATATCTTAGAAAAAAAAATGAAACACTATTAAAAGAGCTGAAAAATAGAAATATATCTTCTATATATCTTCTATTTGAACATAAAAATAAACTCTTTATTCTATTAGATAGCAACAATAATGAAAAAATTCCCAAAATATCTATATTTATACCAGAGGATATGGATTTAAAATATATTCAAAAAGCAAAAGAGAGTAAAAAAAAACAGATATATATCCAAAAAAATATTGATATTTTAGGATTTACTCTTATAAAACCTATAATAATAGAAAATGAAGTAAAAGCCTATCTAATAATAGACTATACTCAAAAGAGTTATAACTCTCTAATATCCCTACTAACTCTTAGTTCAAAAATTATTATTATATTTCTTCTACTAACTATTCTTCTACTTAGTATATTAATATTTCTATTTATTAGAAATACATATAAAAATAACAGACTATATATAAATCCTAAAACTGGAACATTCTATAGAAACTACTTAAGCGATAACTACGAAAAGATAGATTTTACAAACTATTACATAGCATTAGCAGATATCGATTTTTTCAAAAGAATAAATGATATATATGGACACAAAATTGGAGATAAAATATTAAACTCAATAATAATTAAAATATCAGAGAAGATAGATGAGAGTGATATATTTATACAATATGGAGGCGAAGAGTTTCTATTTTTAATCAATAAAAAAAATCTATCTATACAAGAATTTAAAAAAAAACTAGAAGAGATTAGAAGTTTAGTAGAAAGCCTTAATATAAAAGTAAGAGGAGAAGAGTTAAAAATTACAATATCAATTGGTGCTTTTATACAAACAAATCTAGCCACATCTTTGCAAGATGCAATTCAAAAAGCAGATTCTGCTTTATATGAGAGCAAACATAGTGGAAGAAATAAAATATCTTATTTTGATATATCTAAAAAAAAGATAATTTATAGAGAAAGATTAAAAGATTTAATAGAAAAAAATAATCTTGTCTGCTTCTATCAACCAATAAAAAATTTAAATGATTTTTCTACACACCACTATGAGGCTCTATTTAGACTAAAAGATAGAGATAATCTAATCTATCCAAATGAAATACTTCCAGAACTTGAAAATAGTTACTTCTATAGTAGAATTAGTATGAAAATTATAGAATATAATGTAAGACTACTTAGCATAGATAAAAACTTTAAAGTAAGTATAAATCTTACCTCTGATGATTTAGTAAATGAGTCCATTATAAATCTTTTAATTAAAAATTATAAAATAGCCCATAGAATGCTGATTGAGATTCTAGAGACAAAAAATGTAGATTATGAAAAACTAGAAAAATCTATACAGAGACTAAAGCCCTATGGATATAAAATATGTATAGATGATTACGGTTCTGGCTACTCAAATTTAAGTCATCTCCTAAATCTCTCTATTGATTACCTAAAAATTGATGGTTCAATTGTTAAAAATATATATAAAGATAAAAAGGCTCATGCTCTACTACTTGCACTTAGTATATTTTGTAAGCAAAATGATATTATTATAATCGCCGAATTTGTTGAAAATAGAGATATATTAAATACTCTTAAAAAATTTGATATTGAGTATGGGCAAGGATACTACTTTGATAAACCAAAACCATACAAAGAACTAAAAAAATAGCACTCTCTTATATACAAAAGTTTAATTTTTAAATATAATCTACATTAAAAAAGTGGGGATAGGATAATGAAAAAAACTTTAATAGCAATTCTAATATCAAAACTGATATTTGCTGAAACAATACTTATACAAGGTTCAAGAGAGCAGAGTCAAATAGACTTTATGCCATCAAATGATGTCGAAGATACACTAACTCTACCTCAAAAAGATATTGGTGAATTTGCAGATCAAAGTGAATATATGGATAGAGATGAACAATTAGCTTATGATGCAAAATATAATGAAAAATTTTTTGAACCTTGGCATATCTACTCTATGGATCTGAGTGAAGGAGAAAAAACTTGGCAATTTATGTATGCTAAACATAAAATGTATAGAAGAGATGGCACACCAATTCCAAAATCTTGGTTTAAAGAGCAAATAAGAAACTCAAATTTCAAAGAGTATGGAACTATAAATAAACCAGCAATTATTATAAGACACACAGATATAAAACTATATCCAACTAGCAAAGAGTTCTATTATAACATAAATAAAACTGGGGAGGGATTTCCCTTCGATTACAATCAAAATAGTTCAATATATATAAACACTCCAATTTTTATATCTCACTACTCAAAAGATAAAAAATGGGCATATATAAAAGCCCCTTTTGCTTTTGGCTGGGTAAAGGTTGATGATATTGCACTAGTTAGCGATGAATTTAAAGAGAAATTTGAAACTCCAAGAAATGGAGTTGCAACTACAGACAATCTAAGACTTATACACAATGGAGAAGATATCTCAATTATAAAACTTGGAACAATATTTCCTATGAATACAGATACAAATGAGTTTTTTGTAGCACTTAAAGGAAAAGATGGATATGCATATATGGATATAGTAAAACCTAAAGATATAAACTTGGTGGTAAAAAAACCTATTAAGTTTAATAAATTTAATATTACATATATAGCAAAACAGCTACTAGGAGAGCCTTATGGGTGGGGTGGAAAACTTCAAACTAGAGATTGTTCAACATTTACTAGAGATTTCTTTGCTCCATTTGGAATATATCTTCCTAGAAACTCAAAACAGCAAGCAAATAGTGGAAACTATCTATCTCTACAAGGTTTAACCAAAGAGGAGAAAGAAAAAATGATATTAGAGTATGGAAAACCTTGCCGTTCACTCTTAGTCTTACCAGGGCATGTAACAATATATTTAGGTCAAAAAAATGGAGAACCAATTATTATGCACAACTATTGGGGAGTTAGATTAAAAGATGGAACAAAAAAAATTTTGGGTAGAAGTGTAGTAACAACTACTAAAATTGGGAAAGAACTCCCAGATGTAAAAGAGAAGAGTATGTTAATCAATACATTTAAGGGGTTAGTCACTTTTTAATAAATAAAACTTTTCTTATATTTAAGTAATAGTTGATATAATTTAAATATTACTTAAATTAAGTCAACTATTATGCAAATAATTATCTTTTTAATAGAAATTTTAGTTATATTTTACTTTTTAGAGATAGACAAACTAAAAAAAAGAGAGATACCAAAAGAGAAAATCTATAATTTTGATATCTCTATTAATGAAAATGGGGAAGAGCTTCTAATATTGACAAAAGTTCCAGAAGAGAACAAAATAATAATTTGGCAAAATTCAACAATTAAAAATGAAATAATAGATTTATACTTTCCAAACATGGAAGAGATTTATAACCAAATAGATAAAAGAGTTATAGATAATGGAGAATTTAAAAATAGACTATTAGAATATATAGATTATATTCAAGGAGAGTTTCTATCTGGAAATATAAGCCAACAAGAGCTTAAAAAATTTCTACTAGAACTAAAACCTCTCCAACCAAAAGAGAATAAAACTTTGAATTCAATATAAAAAACTCAAAAAGCTTATTTTATATATTTTTTTTAAATAAAATAAAAATATAATAATATAAAAAAGCAATGAAAAAAGTTATTTACAATAATAGTTATATAACCCCAACTAAAATAGTCTGTATTGGAAGAAATTATGTAGAACATATCAGAGAGTTAGGAAATGAAATTCCCTCATCTATGGTAATCTTTAATAAACCAAACTCAGCAATCTCTAATGAACTATTCTATCATCAAGCAGATACTAGATTTGAAGGAGAAATCTCTTTTTTAATTAAAAATAAATCTATTGTAGGTGTTGGATTTGGATTGGATTTAACTCATGCAAAACTACAAAACAATCTAAAAGAAAAAGGCTTACCTTGGGAGAGAGCTAAAGCTTTTGATGGGTCTGCTATATTTAGTGAGTTTGTTCCATTTTATGGAGATATTACTAAGCTTAGTATGAAACTCTATATCAATAACAGATTGGCTCAATTTGGAGACTATGAACTTATGATATACAAACCTCAAACTATAATAGAAGAGATAGAAAAATTTATGAGCTTGGAGGATGGTGACATTATTATGAGTGGCACTCCAAAAGGAGTTGGAAACTATAACATAGGAGATAAATTTAGAGGAGAAATATTTCATAATAAAAAATTATTAATCTTTGCCGAATGGATAGTTAAAGATAGATAAAAGAGCTCTTTAATTATTTCTCCTTCAAAAAAAATATACTACCATTCCATTAAAAAACAGGCAAAAAAGATGATAAAAAATGTAGCAATAACAGGTGGAACACACGGCAACGAGCTAACAGGGGTATATTTGGTTAAAAAGTGGCAAAAAAATCCAAAATTGGTAGAGAGAAGTAACTTTAAAACCACAACAAAACTAATGAATAAAAGAGCAATTAAAGAGGTTAGAAGATATATAGACCAAGATTTAAATCGCTCTTTCTCCTTAGATGATTTATCTAATAATAAATTAGATAACTATGAGGCAAAATTAGCTAAAGAGATAAATAGTCTCTTAGGAAAAAAGGGGAGTTCCAGTCCAAATATGGATTTTATTGTAGATTTACACACTACTACGGCAAATATGGGCTTATCTATTGTAGTAAGCAATGAAAGTGTCACCACATGGAGGGCTATTGCATATCTTTACATGGTAGAACCAAACCTTAAGGTTTATAGATGGAGAGGAGATATAGAAAATGCTTTTGTCGATTCAATTGCTCCTCATGGATTTGCCATAGAGGTTGGGGCTATTCCTCAAGGAGTTTTAAGGGCTGATCTGTTTTTAAAAACTGAAACTCTCATCTATCACCTATTAGATTTTATAGAAAAAGAGAATAAAAATGAGGATTTAAATCTACCAAAAGAGATAGAAATATATGAGCATAAGAGCCTACTAGACTATCCAAGAGATGAGAGTGGAGATATAGTAGCTATGGTTCATCAAGATAGACAAGATAGAGACTATACCCTAATAAACACAAATGACCCTCTATTTTTAACGCTAGATGGAGAGACCATTAGATATAGTGGAGAGCCTCTATATACTCTATTTGTAAATGAGGCTGCCTATTATGAGAAGGGGTTTGCTATGACTTTAGCTAAAAAGATAAAGGTTACTATACCAAATAGAAAAGAGGAATAAGATATGCAATATGACCTAAACCGTTTTTTAGTAGCTCAACATTTTACCTATGAGAAGGCTATTAGAGAGTTAAAAAATGGATATAAAGATGGTCACTGGATGTGGTTTATATTTCCTCAATTCCAAGGACTAGGAAAGAGCCAAAGAGCAAACTTCTACTCTATTAAAAGCATAGATGAGGCAAAAGCATATTTAGAAGATGAAATTTTGGGAAAGAGGTTAATTGAGTGTTGTCAAATACTCTTAGAGCTCCCAGATAGACCAATTCGTAAAATATTTAGCTACCTAGACTCATTAAAACTTCAATCCTCTATGACACTCTTTTTTGAAGTATCTAAAAATCAAATTTTTAAAAAAGTTTTGGATAAATATTTTAATGGAGAAGAGGATAAAAAGACACTAAAGCTTATAAAAAATAAATAACCTATTTTAAAACTTAAAAGCTAACCTTACGCTTCCCTTAACTTTTGAAGTTGAGAAAAGGCAATAAAATTAGCCTTAATCCATAATTTGGCTTTAAGGGAAAAATGGTTTAAATAGTGTTTAATCTTTAAAGTTTCCAATTTAAAAAAGCTAATATAAAGAGAACTATATGATTACTTTGGGTTTTAACAGTTTTAGTAAGAGATTCAGTCAAATTAGTATTATTTAAGTGACTTATGATACTTTTCAACTTTCTTTTCTTTTTATAGATTGTTGTGATTTTATCTTTATCAAGAGTAGACACTTGAAACTAAATGAATTATATCAATATTTCCATCTTTGTTTTTAAAGATTTGTCTATATAGTAAAACTGGTTTATCATAACCTTTTATATATCCTAATATAGGTTTTTCATATGCTTGTTCTATCTTATCTACTCTTTCAAATTTACCTTGAAATTTATTTTTTAGGCTTATAGCAAAAAGTCTATTAATCTTTATTACTGATATAAAATATTTTTTATATTTTCTTATATATTAAAAATTCTCTTTTGTTCACTTCTTCCTTTGAATTGTATCATCAAATATTATTACCCCCTCTTCATCTTCTATCTCTTTTACTACTCTTTTAAATCTAATAACTATTTTGATAGAAATCTTGTTATTGGGCAACTTACCTCTTCCTCTAACATTTCACTTAACTCTGTTGCTGTTGTTTCTCCTTGTATATTTACCAAGCAATTTATATATAAATCTATATAATCTTTTTTCTCTCTTTTCATTTTTTTATTATAGCTCTTTTGCATATTTACATAACATAAGTTAAAAGATTATTCTTAATTTTCTATATAGATAAAAAATTGAACTTTAACTAAAACTATATTGTTGCACTATGCTAGTAGCATCCATTTTATTTTTTATAATAAAAAGCATTTTTTTAGCAAGACTTTTTCTATCAAAATCTCTAGATAAATTTTTACACCCTATCTTACACTTATTATAAAGTTCTACATTATTTTTTAAATCCATTAACTTTGATATAAAATCATCTCTATTCTCTGGTTTAAAAGCCAAACCTGCTTCATATTTATCTATAATATTCTTGGCTTCACCTTCAACTCCCAATAAAATTGGCTTCTCCATGGCACAAGATTCAAAAATTTTTGAAGGAATAACGGTTTTAAAGGTATCACTCTTTTTCAAAGGAACC
>Ga0256843_1002635_pt1 | contig 12964 bp, 7 predicted proteins | sample AlvinellametaG_FD_191572 | JGI IMG/M metagenome (GOLD analysis project Ga0256843, IMG submission 191572) | Pompeii worm associated microbial communities from hydrothermal vent at the East Pacific Rise, Pacific Ocean - Alvinella | ecosystem: Host-associated > Annelida > Integument > Unclassified ... | reverse complement strand
TGACCACACCTCCCGGCTTCAGGCCCTTCAGGACGGAAATTACCTGAAGTTTTACCCTGTCAGGCCCCTTGAGGCCGGCCACAGGTATCTTTTTGTTATTCTGAAGGGGATTAAGGATGAAGAAGGTAAGGAGCTCCTTCCTGCCCAGGTTTACAACCAGCTTGAGTCAAAAGAGCCCCTTTCCGACCCGAGGCTTGAAGCCCTGAGAGAGGAGTACAGAAGCGAGCTCTACGAAAAGCTCTTTCCCCTCCTTTCACAGCTTTCTGGAGTTGAGTTTAACGAGGAGAGCGTTGACGAGGCCTTTACCTTCACGACTGCCGACAGAACCCTCTCTGCCGGTGACTTCGGTGCCATAGAGAGTTACCTTAAAGGTGAGACTTCCTCCCTTCGGGTTTCTGGCCTGCCCTACTCCTCGTTGAGCTCTGACTTTAACGCCTTTCTCAGGCCCCTTTCTGATGAGAATTTTGTGAAGTTCCTTGCCGGTCTTACCTCTTACTTCAGCGCTAAAGAGGGCAGACCCCTCTTTCCTGCCATAAGCGTAAAGGAGCTGGGAGCCTTTGTTGAGAAGGTGGGGGAGGTGGCCCCTGAGATTGCCGGTGGGGAGCTCTCTTTTGGCGACGTTGACTGGAGCCAGTTTGTAAAGTTCATACCGGTTTACATCGGGAACACCGGACTTTACAGGGGGAAGGTTTACATCTTTCAACATGGCCTTGGAGGAAACAGGCTCAGAGCTCAGGCCCTTGAGAAGGGCATCTCCCTGCCTGTTGTTGCCATAGACCTTCCCCTTCACGGAGATTACACGACTCTTACCGACAGTCAGCAACCTGACCCCTCCTGCGTTGCCGAGGTTGACGGGAAAACGGTTGCAACCGGAAGGTGTTTTCTTACGGGGAATGTGGTTTCAGACAGGCTTAACGTCTATCAGGCGGCCTTTAACCTTCTTCTCCTTGAGAAGCTCCTGAAGAAAGGAGTCTACGACCTTAACGGCGATGGTTATCCCGATGTTCCTTCAGAGGTTGATTTTGTGGGCGTTTCAATGGGCTCCATTACCGGAGAGCTTGCCTACGCCGGCTCAACCGTTATTGATAAGGCTGTTTTCAGCGTTGGAGGAGGTAACTACGTTTCAATAATAGACAGTGCTAAAAACGAGCTTATAGAGGGGCTTCTCTCCTCAACGGGCCTGAAGAAAAATACAAACGCCTATGCCTTTACTCTGGGGATTTTCCAGCTTATTCTTGACCCTGCCGACCCCTCCTACTTCCCCCTGAGCTCCGACAAGGCCGGCAGGACTCTTTTCCAGAGTGCCTGCTGTGATACGGTGGTTCCTCCCGTTTCCAACCACTCCTTTGCCGTTTCTCTTTTCGGCTCCACAGTCTCTCCTGTTGAGCTTAAAACCGTCAGCGACTTTGAGAACCCGCCGGCAGAGCCCGGCTGGTACGTCTACGGAGACCAGGAGCACTGGGTAACCCACAGTTTTCTTTTAAGGTGGACTCTTGACGGTTATCCCGAGGTTGAAGGCCATACCACCGAAGATTACCTTGAGGCGGCAACCAGAGGGGCCCAGAAACAGGCTGACCTTTTCCTGAATTCGGATTGATTTTTAAATCTCCGGGAAGAAACACCTGAACTTCCGCCCTCCTTCTTCAACTGTGGGCGGAAGTTCCCTTGTGCACACCTCCCTGACTCTGGGGCACCTGGGGTGGAACGGACACCCCTCTATTCTCTCTGAAGGCTCGGGAACGCTTCCGGGAATTGCCTTCAGTCTCCTCTTTACTCCGCCGTTTAGTTTCGGAGAGCACTCAATCAGACCTCTTGTATAGGGATGTCGGGGGTTTCTTAAAATCTCCTCGGTTCTTCCTGACTCAACCGTATAGCCGGCGTAGAGGACGAAAACCCTGTCTGCTATCTCCTCAACTACCCCTATATCGTGGGTTATGAGGAGGGTTCCGAGCTCTTTTTCCTTTGAGAGCTTTTTAAGGAGCTCCAGAATTCTTTTCTGAACGGTGACGTCAAGGGCGGTTGTCGGCTCGTCTGCAAGAAGGTAGGATGGATTGCAGGCGAGGGCCATCGCTATTGCACACCTCTGCTTCAGTCCTCCTGAGAGCTGGTGGGGGTAGGCATCAAAACGCTCCTGGGCTCTGGGAACCTGACACATCTTTAAAAGCTCTATTGCCCTTTTCTTTCCCTCCTCCCTGCTCTTTACAGTTCTGTGGTAGAGCATCGGTTCTACAATCTGCTCCCCTACGGTCAGAAGGGGGTTGAGGGAGGAGGAGGGGTCCTGAAAGACCATTGAGACCTTTTCCCAGCGAAAAGAGAGGAGCTCCCTGCCCGTCAGATTGAGGGGGTTTACTCCGTCAACCTCTATTTCTCCCGATATTTTCAGGCTCTCTGGTAGTAACCTGAGAACGCTCAGTGCCGAGATTGACTTGCCGCTTCCACTTTCACCTACAAGTGCCGTAATCTCTCCCCTTTCAACCTCCCAGAATACATCCTTTAAAATGGGGAATGAGGCCGTTTCAACCCTGAGACTCTTAACCTTCAGAGGCACCTTATCTCCACCCAGTAGGAGTTTTCGGTAAAGAGGTCTGGTTCAAAGTAGAGCTCCCTCACCTCCAGCCTTTTTCCGCTCCTCTCTTTGGCCGCAAGGTAGTGTGATATGACCTTGGGCAGGTGACCCAGGAGTGTTCCCTCCTCTGTCTGAATTACGTAGGTGACGGGGGAGCTGGGGTTTAACGGCTCTGCTTTCAGGGAAAAGCCCTCTTTTTTCTTTATTACTCTCTCCCAGTGGGGTCTTACGCTCCTTCTGGTAATTACGGGGCTCCAGTAGGTAGAGCTCCCGGCAAGGAGCTGGTGGGGGCTGACAAGCCCTTTCAGCTTCATCAGAAACCTGCAGAGCTCCCGGGGGAGGGCCTGAGTTCCCGCACAGAGGTATCCAATCAGGGGCCACAGGTTTTTTGAGTTGAGGATTTCCATAAGCTCCTCCCTTCTCAGCTCAAAGAGCTTTTCATTTTTAGCCCACAGGGAGGAGAGTTTTGACTTTAAAGTCAGCAGGTTCTCAAGGTTAAACTCAAACTCTCTCAGGAATTTAAGTAGCTCAAGGAGTTCCCCTTTTGCCCTCTTTCTTGCAAGAAGCCTGCTTACCAGCCACTCTTTGTTTATTCTGCCGTAGAGTTTAAGGGCCATTTCTCTGTCAAGGAACCAGGAGAGGTAGAGTGTGAACTTGCCCAGCTCCCTGTCGGCAGTCCAGTCAAACTGAGGCTTAAAGGCCTCTTTCAGGAGGGAGCTCTCAACTTCCCTGATTGCTTTCTTTACGGTGAGAAAGAGTTTTTCAAAGTCCTTTTCCCTTTTTGTTTTCAGGATAAACTCAACTGTCAGGTCTGCTCCGTTCAATTCCTCCCTGACCTTTGGGACTATTAAAACCCCCTCTCTTTCCACGATTTCGTAGTTTGAGTAGGCAAGGTTTGTGGGGAACTGATATTCAAGGCTCTGGGCTATAAACTCAAGGAGGGAGGTTATTGCCGAGCTGATTACCCTGTCTTCAACCTGGAAAAGTTTTTCGGGCTTAAAGCTGAACTCCTCCTGGCGGCAGGGAGGGGTCAGGGTCGTGAGTATTCCCTTCTCAAATCTCTCCCACAGGGAGAGCTCAAGCTCTGTGTATGCGCTCTTTAACCTCTCTGTCTCCTCCTCCTTCAGGTATTTCCTGGCGTTATCCCTTATTCTCTTTGCCCTAAGCAGGTTTTTTGCCTCTTTCCTTGCAAGCTCCCAAAGCTGATTGCTTACGTGGTTCAGCTCCCCCCTTACCGGCCAGAAGAAGTTTTTTCTGGCCTCTCTCAGAAAGCCGTGGGAGTAAATCCTTTCTACTGGAACTTTCAGGAGCTGAAAGTCAATGTTTGCCTCCCGGCCGGGAGCTCCGGCAAGGAGTGAAGGTGAGAGAGGAAACCTCTCCCTGAACAGCTTTACCCTGTCGTATATGAACTCCGGAGAAACCTCCTCAAAGGGACAGAAAGAGAAAAGGAGAAGGACTCTGTCCCCTTCTCTCAGAAAATTCTCTCCCTTTATGGGAACAGACAGTCTGTCTGAAAGAAGCATGGCAAGAGGCAGAGCAAATGGCTCTGCCGGGAAGATTGCGTCAATTTTCAGGCCCAGTTTTTTTACTCTATCTGCCAGGAAGAAAAGGGCATCAACGAGCGTTTCCTGTTTGAGCTCCCTGGCTTCAAAAATCAGAGACGGTTTTACCTCTATCTTCATAGCTCTTTAAAATTCCTCTCAGTATTTCAATACCCCTTTCAATCTCTCCGTAAGAGATTATCAGCGGAGGGGTGAACCTTAAAACTTTCCCGGCCGTACAGTTAATAATAAGCCCCCTTTCAAGGGCTTTTTCAACTATCGGGCCGCAGGGGAGCTTCATGACGGCTCCAACCATAAGCCCCATTCCCCTTATACTTTCTATAAGTTGAGGAAATTCTTTCCGGAGCTCCGTCAGCCTCTCTGTTAAAAACTCTCCCTTTTTCCTGACATCTTCAAGGAAGCCCTTCTCCGTTACCTCTCTCATGACCTCAATCCCTGCTCTTGTAGAGAGGAAGTTCCCCCCAAAGGTTGAGGCGTGGAGCCCCGGCTTTAAAACCTCCGCCGCCTTTCCCTTTGCAACTATCGCTCCGATTGGAACGCCGTTTCCGAGAGCCTTTGCAAGGGTCATGACGTCAGGCTCAACCCCGTAGTTCTGGTAGGCAAAGAGAGCTCCCGTCCTTCCTATTCCTGTCTGAACCTCGTCAAAAATCAGAAGGGCGTTAACCCTGTCTGCTATCTCCCTCAGGGCTTTCAGAAACTCCTTTTCTGCCGGAATGACTCCTCCCTCTCCCTGAACAGGCTCAACGATTACTGCCGCAGTCTTATCTGAAACAGCTTCCTCAACCGAGTCTATGTCGTTAAACTTTGCGAACTTCACTCCCGTCAGCATCGGTCCGAAGCCCTGACTGTACTTGCCCTGGCCCGTTATTGAGACCGAAGCCATTGTTCTGCCGTGGAATGAGTTTTCAAAGGCAACTATCTCAAACTTCTCCGGGTCAATCTCTGTTCCGTAACGCCTTGCCAGCTTTATCGCTCCCTCGTTTGCCTCTGCTCCGCTGTTACAGAAGAAAACCTTTTCCCCGAACGAGTTTTCACAGATTAACCTTGCAAGCTCAGACTGGGGCTCAATGTGAAAGAGGTTGGAGGTATGGATTAGAGTTTTTGCCTGCTGACATATTGCCTCAGAAACCCTCGGGTGGCAGTGGCCCAGGTTGCAGACTGCAATTCCCGCAAGCATGTCAAGGTATTTCTTTCCACTTTCGTCGTAGAGCCAGCACCCTTCTCCCCTGACGAAGGAGACCGGGTAGCGGTTGTAGGTTTTCATGACAAACTTCTCGGTTTTCGTGATTGTATCCATCTTCTCACCTCACGCCGGTAGTAGTAGTTTTCTGAGTTCCTTTATTCTATCTCTGAGCTCTGCGGCCCTTTCAAACTCCCAGTTCTTTGCCGCCTCTTTCATCTCTTTTGTGAGCCTCTCTATTTCGACAAGGAGCTCCTCCTCGCTTTTCGGAACTTTCTCAATCCCCTTCTTCTTCAGTCTGAAAAGGGCTGAAAGGCCGGCGTCCTCAACTATTGAGCTTTCAATTTCTCTCTTGACAGTTTTTGGAGTAATTCCGTGTTTTCTGTTGAACTCCTCCTGAATTTTCCTCCTTCTCCCGGTCTCCTCAATTGCTTCTTTCATTGCCCTTGTAATCCTGTCGGCAAACAGGATTACCTTTCCGTTTACGTTCCTTGCGGCCCTTCCCATAGTCTGAATGAGGGCGGTTTTTGAGCGCAGGAAACCTTCCTTATCTGCGTCTAAGATTGCTACAAGGGAAACTTCCGGTAGGTCTAATCCTTCCCTTAAAAGGTTAACTCCCACTAAAACGTCAAACTCACCGCTCCTCAATCCTCTGATAATCTCAACCCTTTCAACCGAGTCAATTTCAGAGTGCATGTACTTTGCCTTTACTCCCTTTTCAAGGAAATAGTTTGTGAGCTCCTCTGCGCTCCTTTTGGTTAGAGTTGTTATCAGAACTCTCTCGTTTCTCCTGACCCTCTCTCTTATTTCTGAGAGGAGGTAGTCTATCTGGCCTTCGGTCGGTTTAACCTCAACTACCGGGTCTAAAAGGCCTGTTGGCCTTATTATCTGCTCAACTACTCTCTCTGAAACCGAGAGCTCAAACTCTCCGGGAGTTGCTGAGACAAATATTGCCTGGGGAACTCTCTCAAGGAACTCCTCAAAGTTTAAGGGGCGGTTATCGTAGGCAGACGGAAGCCTGAAGCCGTGCTCAATAAGGTTGAACTTTCTGGCCCTGTCTCCTCTCCACATTGCCTTTATCTGTGGAACTGTTACGTGGGACTCGTCTATTATCACTAAAAAGTCGTCGGGAAAGTAGTCAAGGAGGGTGTAGGGAGGCTGGCCGGGCTTCCTTCCGTCAAGGTGACGGGAGTAGTTCTCAATCCCCTTACAGTGGCCGATTTCAAGCAGGAGCTCCATATCGTAGCGGGTTCTCTGCTCAATTCTCCGTGCCTCAAGCTCCTTTCCCTGACTTAAAAAGTAGTCAATTCGCTCCTTCAGCTCTTTTTCAATCCCCTCAACTGCCCTTAAAATCTGCCGGTAGGGTGTTGCGTAGTGGGAGGCCGGGTAGACGGTGTAGGAGTCAAACTCCTTTAAAACCTTCTGGTTGAAGTAGTCGTGCATCGTTATTCTTTCAACCTCGTCTCCAAAGAGCTCAACCCTGATGAAGTGGTCTTCCTGGTCGGCCGGGTAGATGTCTATTGTGTCGCCCCTTACCCTGAAAATCCCCGGCCTCACTTCATAAGAGCTCCTCTCATATCCCAGTGTTATCAGCTTCCTTAAAACCTCGTCTCTGTCAGTCTCCTCGCCGACCGTGAACCTTAAAGAGAGCTCCCTGTAATGCTCGGGCGAACCCAGGCCGTATATACACGAGACCGAGGCAACTATTATGGTGTCGGGGCGGGTTAAAAGAGAAACTGTTGCGCTGTGGCGCATTCTGTCTATGACCGGGTTGATTGAGCAGTCTTTCTCAATGTAAAGATCTCTGCCGGGAAGGTAGGCTTCAGGCTGGTAGTAGTCGTAGTAAGAGATGAAGTATTCAACGGCGTTTTCAGGAAAGAAGTTCTTGAGCTCGTGGTAGAGCTGTGCCGCCAGAACCTTGTTGTGGGAGATAACGAGGGTGGGTTTCTGAACCTCCTCTATAACCTTTGCAATTGTGTAGGTTTTACCGCTTCCGGTTATTCCCAGAAGGGTCTGATACTTTAAACCCTTTTTAACTCCTTCGCTCAGTTCCTTAATTGCCCGGGGCTGGTCACCTCTGGGGGTAAAGGGCGAAATTACTTTAAACCTCTTTGCCATATTTTCCCTTAAAATAGAGTTTCTCCGCTTCATAATATAGACTTGAAAGCCGATTGGAAGGAGAACCGGATGAAAAAGACAGCCCTTACTGTAACCCTTCTCTTTTCTCTCTTTTCTCAGGCCCCGGCTTCAGACCTTAACCTCGGGGTCAGACTCTACTCTGACGGCCTCTACTCCCTGGCCGCGAAGACCTTTAAAGAGAACTTTGACTCTCTTGTCGGAAAGGACTTTAAGAAATTCTACCGTTACGCGTACCTCTCCTTTCTTAAAGGGGGGGATTACGCCTCCCTTGAGAGGCTTGTGAAGGTCTGGAAGGAGAAGTACCCGGACTTCAGGAAGGGGGAGCTCCTTGCCCTTGAGACCCTCATTGCCCTTCACAGGGGCACTCCGATAGAGAAAGCCTTTCCTCAGAAAGAGCTCCTTGCCCTTCCCATAGACGAGAAGATAGCCTTCTTCAGGGTTCTCTCTCAGGCCGACCTCAAACCTGAGGAGAGCCTTTTTGTCCTCAGCGTTGCGGCAAAGAATACCGAGCTTAAAGGAGCCGTGAAGGATAGCGGTTTTCTTAAAAAGACCCTTGAAAGGGCGGTGAAGGAGAGCGATTACGCCCTTATAGACTTCATCTTTGACAACTACGGAAGGTGGTTTAAGGGGAAGGAGGCCGGCCTTCAGTTTGTCAGATATCTTGAGAGGAAAAAGCAATTTGCCGACGCCCTGGTTGAGGCCCGGAAGCTCTACAAGAAATACCCCGACCAGGAGACCCGCCTTGAGCTTGCGAGGGCCTACTACCTGAGCGGTAAGTACGACAGAGTTCTCTCCCTCATAAAGAAACCGTCAAACGAAAAGGAGAAATACCTCCTTGCCTGGACCTACTTCAGGCTGAACAGGCCTGAGAAGATAGCTCCTCTGGTGGGTCTAAATACCGAAAGGCCACAGCTTCCACAGAAGTTGAAGGTTCTCCTTGACTTTTACAGGGCAGACTTTAACCTGCCCCTTCTTAAAAAGTTTTACCCGGAGCTCTACCCCAAGGCCCTGATTTTCTCGTTTTCGGAGCTCCTTCCCCAGGGCGGAGTGGGCCTGCCCCACGACCTTGCATACATCTACTGGGAAAAGGGGTATTTTGAAAAGGCAAAGGAGGAGCTTGAAAAGGCCGTTCAGAACCCGCAGGATAAGAACCTGACGGGAAGGGCTCTCTTTCTTCTGGGAAGGCTTGGTTCGGTGAATACCCAGGTAGGGAGCGTTGTTTACAACCAGCTGATGGCAAACTACCAGGGAACTCCCTATTACCGGGAGTCGATTGTTCCGGCCGCCAAGGTTTACCTCTACTCGGGAAGTCCTCAGGTTGCTCTCAGGCTTCTGTCTTATGCCTACTCCCGGCTGGACAGGAAGAATGACGAGGTAAGGGAGCTCCTTGGGAGGGCTTACATGATAGAAGGCGATTACAGGAAGGCCTCCTCTTACCTGGCAAAATCGGGCTCTCAGACTGGAAAAACCCTTCTTGCCTATTCCCTCTATCAGGTGGGAGAGAAGAAAAAGGCCTATGAGGTTTTAAGGGAGCTCTTTAAAGGGGGAGCTCTCTTTCCCGAGGTTAACGGAGGAAGGTTCGTCTTTCTCTCCCGTCTTCTGGGTAAGGAGAGGGAGCTCAGGAAGGTTAAGTTCGGAGTTCCCATTCCTGAAGTTATGGCCGCGGTTGTTGGCGGAGATTTGGAGAGGGCCCGGGAGCTCTTTCCGCAGGTCCCTCAGAGGGAAAAGGTTGTTCTTGCCCTCTTTCTTGCTAAAAGTTACGAAAAGAGCAATCCTCAGGTTGCACTTGACTACCTGACCAGGCTCGTTGACTCTGCCGGCGACGAGGAGGTGGCCGACTACGGCAGGAAACTGCTCAACTACCTTGCCTTTAAAACAGGCAACTACGCACCGGTTCTTTTCAGCGACCCCTACTTCATAGCCTACAACCCTGAAAACGCAATAACCTCAACCTCAACCCTCCTTTCAAAGGCCCAGGATTACGCCTCACAGGGTCAGCCCGGTAAGGCCTACGGTCTTTTAAAACTTGCCCTTGAGAGGAGCTCCTCTCCCTCTTTGAGGAGAGAGATTGTAAGGAGAATGGTTGAAATTGACCTGAAGCAGAAAAATTACTCAAGAGCCCTGAGGGACATAGCTTTAATTCCTCAGGATAGCCAGAAGGACAGGGATTTAAAGAACTTTCTCCTCTTTAAAACCTACCTTGCGATGGGAAGGCTCGTTGACGCGTATGAGTCGGCAAAGAAAGTTTCTTCTGTTGAAAACCTCCCTCCTGATGAGAGAGCTCCCTTCCTTGCCAAGCTGGCCCGTTACTACAAGCTGACCGGTAATAAGGACAGGGCCATTGAGCTGGTCAGGGAGCTCCTTAAAGAGGGAGGAATTTCCGGTGCCGACTACGACGACCTGGTGAGCCTGGCAATTCTCGCTCAGGAGAAGGGAGAGCTCTCTCTTGCCCGTAAGCTGATTGAGGGGGCGATGAAGAAGGCAAAGACCAGACAGCAGAAGGCAGAGAGCCTTTTCTGGAAGGCCGCGATAGAGTCTCAGGCCGGCAACACCGACGACGCCATAATAGACTACATGAAGATAGCCTATGATTATAAAGGGGTTGAGCCGTGGGCTTCAACAGCCCTTTACAGGGCCGCCCAGCTCTTTGAGGAAAAAGGTGATTACAGACAGGCCCTCAAGCTCTACCGGAGAGTTGCCAGGCTCAAAAGAGGAACCAGGGAAGGGGAGGTTGCCGCCGAAAAGGTAAAATCTCTCCTGCAAAAGCTCAATAGGGAGGAGTAGTTTTATGGCAAAGAAAAACCGTTTTCTCAAGCTCCTTGCAGACAGGATTGTTGATGACCTCCTTGAAAGGGGGCTGGTTATAGCAGACGACCCGGGCTCTTTTAAGGAAAAGGTTTACGAAATTCTCTATACAGATTACAGAACCGAGAAAGAGCTTGAGGAGGAGGCCGAGAGGATAATACAGGAGAACAGCGAGGAGGTTCTTTACAGGGGCGTTTCCCTTCATAAGGCCAGGAAGTTAATCAAAGAGAAGCTGGCAAAGGAGAGGGGAATTCCGGTAACAGGAAGTATTTTCAGTCGCGATAAGGCCAACTACCTTGCCGGCAGAATTCTGAAGCTGATTTTGACCGACGACGAGCTTGACTATACAGAGGAGAGGGGAGTTATAAGAAGCGCAATAGTCAGGAGCTTTGAGGATGTGGCTCAGCTCAGACGGGAGATTGACCAGAAGGTCAGAGAAAAGATTGCCTCACACTCAAGGCCGATTTACGAGGGGACTCCCGAGTGGTATGCCCTTTACAGGCGTTACTACAACGAGGAGCTGATTGAGAGGGGACTGGTTGAGCCCGAAACTGAAGTGTAAGTTAAGGTGGTTAATCCTTTTCTGGGCCCTTTTCGGGCCCTGGGCCTTTTACAGCTACTTTTTCGGAGAAAATTCCCTCAAAACTTTGAGGGAGTTGAGGAAGACCTGTCATACTCTTGAGGTTGAGCGGGACTACTGGAAGACGAGAAATGAGGTTCTCAGGGAAAAAATCTCCTCAATAGACGCAAATGCCGGCTACTTTTACCACAAACTGGGAAGGGAGCTCTTTGTCAGGGGAAAAAAGGGTGAGGAGCTCATCCTTTTTGTTAAATAACCTTAAAAATTTCTTCGGCCGTTACGGTTCGTGGGAGGAGCCCTTCAGAAACTTCCCCTTTTTCGGAAAGGTCAGATTTTCAACCGTTCACACGACCTTTTTCCTCAAGGATTACCAGATTGACCACTTCCTCTACCTCTTTGGAGCTCCCGCTCACGGCAGGCCCGAAAGTGTCTTTGAGGACCTCAGGGAGCTCAGCAGGGAGCTCCTGACTCTCACTGCCGACCACTATCTCTCGTCCTTCTGTATTTTAGATTTTGGAGGAAACTGGCCCTGCCTTTACGGCTCAAAGAACCTGTGGCTGGGTTTCAGAGGAAGGGTTGAGTGGGGCCTTCTCAGAGTTGAAAACGGCAGGGTGAAGGCCCCGGAGGAGATGGAGAGTATAGGAGAATTTCTAACCCTCGTCTGTTTTAAAGGTGGAGATGATTGAGTTAAGGAGCTCCATCTCTCTGTAAAGTCTTTCAATTTTTGAAATCATCCTGTTTATCTCCTCAAAGTTTGAGAGGCTGATTGCCTCAATCTCCCTTATCTCTCTTATCAGCTCCTCCACCTGGGATATGACCTCCTGGGAACTCTCCTTTACAGTTTTTGAAATTTCACTGCTTCTCTCAATTTTCTCAATGGCCCTTTCAAGTTCCCTGAGGGTCTCCTGTGAAACCTCCTTTAGAAATGAGACACTTTCCCTGCTGTTCTTCGCAATTGTTCCTGCCGTTTCGTGGATAAACCTGGAAATGTTCCTGACGTTTCTGTTTATCTCAACGGTATTCCTCTTAATCTGTTCGGCCAGTTTCCTTATCTCCTCTGCAACTACTGCAAAGCCCCTTCCGGCCTCGCCTGCCCTTGCGGCCTCAATGGCGGCGTTAAGGGCAAGGAGGTTGGTCTTTTCGGCTATCGCATCAATTATCTTTGTAATCTCCCCCACCGACTCGGCCTTTGAGCTGAGCTCCTGAAGTTTCCTGATTGAAAGGGAGTTTTCTTCCTCAGTTTTCTCAACAACCTTCTGGAGCTCCCCGAATTTGTTTCTCGTCTTCTTCAGACTCTCCTTTGCCTCCCGGCTCTCCTTTTCAGAGTTCTCTATCAGCTCTTTAAGCTCAGAGAGGGGAGAGGAGATTGTCTCTGTAAGCCGGTTTGCCTTCTCAACGGCCTCCTTCTCTTTTTTCAGCCTCTCCCTTACCACCTCTGCCTTCTCTTTCAGCTGTTTTGCCAGGGAAAAGGCCGTTGAGAGGCTACTTTTGGCCCTGACGATTATTCCTCTGACCTTTCTTAAAAACCTGTTAAATAGCTCGGCCGCTCTCCCAATTTCATCTTTACTTCCTACCGGGAGCTCCTTCGTCAGGTCTCCCTCTCCCTCTGCAAGGTCTCTGGCGGTTTCGGCCAGTCTGTTTATCGGGGCAATAATCTTCTTCCTTACAAAGAGTATGAACGCACCTATCATGAGCAGGAGGAAAACGATTGTTATCAGAAGGTTTCTGTTTTCCCTTAAAGAGAGCATCCCCGACAGAACTTCAGACTTCTGGATTTCTGCGACTATTGCCCAGTTCTTGTCAAATACCCTTACCGGGCCGTAAGAGATGAGAACCTCTTTCCCCAGGAAGTTTTTTATCGTTGCCGTTCCCCTGAGGCCAGAGAGAGCCCTGTCAACCACGGGGCTGTCAAACCTCAGAACCTCAATCGTCGTCCCTGCTGTTCTGACTGCCGGGTCTTTCAGCTCTTTAAGAAACCTGATGTTGTTTTTCAGGTAGTGGTCGTCGCCTACAAGGTAGACCTGACCGGTTTTCCCCAGGCCTACGGCCTCAAACTTGTAGTTGAAGTTGACTATCCGGTCTATCCTGTCTACCGGTAGCTGGAAGGCCACAACTCCTATCACCTGACCTTC
>Ga0256843_1002634_pt1 | contig 12967 bp, 10 predicted proteins | sample AlvinellametaG_FD_191572 | JGI IMG/M metagenome (GOLD analysis project Ga0256843, IMG submission 191572) | Pompeii worm associated microbial communities from hydrothermal vent at the East Pacific Rise, Pacific Ocean - Alvinella | ecosystem: Host-associated > Annelida > Integument > Unclassified ... | reverse complement strand
TTTTCATAAGGTATTTGAGACAATACGTATCTGATACTCTCAAGCCTTGCCGTTTTTTTATCGTTTGAATTTACAATAATCCAAGGAGAATAGCTTGTATGGGTTTTTGAAAACATCTCTTCTTTGTAATATGTAATCTTATCCCAAAGTTCCTGGGCTTTTTTATCAACGGGAGAGAGTTTCCATTGTTTTAAAGGATTTTTCATTCTTTCTTCAAATCTTTTTTTCTGCGTTTCTTTTGAAATACTGAACCAGAATTTAATCATTATTATACCGTCGTCAATCAAGGCGTGTTCTATTTCCGGTACTTCCATCATAAACTTTTCATACTGTTCTTTCGTACAAAATCCAAAAACAGGCTCCACAATAGCACGGTTGTACCAGCTTCTGTCAAAAAAGACGATTTCTCCCGGATCCGGAAGATGTTTGAAATATCTCTGAAAATAAAACTGCCCCGTTTCAACTTCCGTAGGTTTCGGTAGGGCTACGACTCTGTATTTTCTAGGGTTCAGATGCTCGGTAAACCTTTTAATGGCACCCCCTTTCCCTGCTGCATCCCTTCCTTCAAAAATAATCATTATTCTTTTTTTATTTTCGTACGCCCAGTTTTGAAGTTTTATAAGCTCTATCTGCAACTTTTCGAGTTCGTCCTCGTATTCCACTTCTTTTAATATTTTTCTGAGTTTTTTCTTTCTGACAAGTCCTTTGAGACCCGTTTTTGTCCTTAACTTTTTGAAAGCTTTTTCTAAGAAACTTATTTTCGGGAGCAGATTTTCATCGTTGATATCTTTTTTTATCTCTTCAATTGTCTGAAATATTGTTTTCATTTATAACCTTTTCATAATTAAAATTATTTAAATACTCAAGAAAATCGTCTTGAGGCATCGGTTTTGCAAAAATAAAGCCTTGAATATAATCACATTTCTGCTCCCTTAAAAATTGAAGCTGCTCGATTTTTTCAACACCTTCTGCTATTACCTTTTTACCGAGGGAATGAGCCATGGAAATAATCGCTTTGGTAATAGAGACGTCTTCTTCGTTATATGGAGTCTCTTTTATAAAAGTCCTGTCAATTTTCAAAGAAATAATCGGAAGCTTTTTTAAATATGCAAGAGAAGAATATCCGGTACCAAAATCGTCAATTTCAAACTTAATCCCTATTTCGTTTAATTTTTTTATGTTTTCCACCACAATATCCATATTTTCCATTAAAACGCTTTCTGTTACTTCAAAAATTATATATGACGTATCGACCTGATGTTTGTCTATCAGAGTTATTACTTCATTATAAAAGTTTTTTGTAATCTGTTTTGCCGAAACGTTAATGGATACCGGTATTTTAATGTTTTGGTGTTTTATAAAAGAAAATACCTTATCCATAACAATCATGCCGACTTCTTTAATAAGCCCTAAAGATTCAAGATACGGAATAAATTTGACGGGAGAGACATAGCCGTTTTTGCTTTTCCATCTCAAAAGAGCTTCACACATACCGACTTTTTTTGTATTTAAATCGATTATCGGCTGATAAAAGACTTCAAATTCATCATGCTTAATAGCGTCAACCAAGGCGCTTTCGGTTTTGATTCTTTCATATGAAGATTTTTTCATACTGCTTTCGTATAAAACTATTCCTTTCCCTTTTTTCTTTGCAGCGGTAAGTGCGGATTCGGCTGCAGAAAAAAGAGTTTCTTTATTGTTTCCGTCATATGGGAAAAAGGCAATCCCCGCACTCAGAGTTACGATAAATTTTTTATCTTCAATAAAAAACACTATTTCAAACATATCAAGTGCGTTGCTAATTTTATAAATAACCTCTTCTTTCGAAGAAATATTACTGAAAAATATTCCAAACTCATCACTGCCCGTTCTTGCAATTAAATCTTTTGGAGAAATTATGTTTTTCAGTTTTTTTGAAATTTCTACAAGAACGTAATCACCAGCCCAAAAACCTATCGTTGAATTAATAATATTGAAATGATTGATATCTATCAAGACAAGTGCACCCGTTTTATTTTTTGACTGGTGCATTTCCAGAATTTTTTCCAAATCCTCAAAAAAATATCTTCTGTTCGGAAGTTTGGTTAAAACATCGTAATATGTAAAATAATTAATATCTTCTTTTCTGTTTAATGCGACAATTCCAAATCCTATATCGTGGGCAATCTGTTTTAAAAGTTCTATTTCTTCTTCTTCAAAAATTTTTCCCTTGTAATAAACACAAAGAACAGCCACGATTTCATCGTGCGAGGTTATAGCGGATATAGAGTTTTTTTCTTTAAAAATAGGTATCGTTATCTTGTGCTGAAAATAAGATTCTTCGTTTTCTAGTTCATTTTCTAAAATATAATTCGCTTCTTTGATTTTTTCAAAAAATGCCGGTTCTTTTTTAAACTGATTGTTTTTCAAAAAAGTTTTAAAATCTTCGTGTTTACCGTAATATGCAATCGGCTTAATAACGTCTTTTTCGACTTCACCGATCCATGCAAAATCGAATCCCCCGTCTTCTACTATAATTTTACAGGCATCTTTAAAGACTTTTACCCTATCAACCGCCCTTACCAGCAGTTCGTTTATATGAGAAAGCACTTTGTAAAGTCTTAAAATATTTTTAAGTTTCTCTTCAAACAGCACTCTTTCTCTTATATTTAAAAGAATATATCTTTTAAATTTTTTACCTTCTACCTCGAATTCCTGTTTTTTTATGGAAATTGGAATAAGCTCATTATTTTTTATATAAAAAAACCTGCCTTTTGTCAGAAAAAGATTGAAATTTTTATTTAGAATCTCTTCTTTTGTTTTATTAATCCACTTTAAAAAAACTTCATTGGCCTCTTTTATTAAATTATTTTCATCAACGACGACTATACCGTCATATATGCTGTTTAAAGCCTCTTTAAAATTGGTTGATAATTTTTTGATTATTGAAAGAAAAGAAGAGAGTATTTTATCTCTCTCTTCTTTATCCAAAGACGTATTTTGGAGAGTGGATATAAACTTATCTTTTAAAAGTTCAATAATTTCATTATTCATCTACACCCTAAAATTTATTTTTTTCAACGTTTTGAAGCATTGTATTTGCCATTTCGTTTACCTCTTCAGCAATTATATCAACTTCTTCAACACTTTGCTCCATAATTTGAGTTTTTTCATTAACTTCGGAGATTTTGACCGTTACGTTTGATATCTCATCAGTCTGTTTAATAATCGCTTCTCCGATTGCCGTAATTTCCTGAGTTAAAAGATTAATATTCGCGTCTATTTCACCGAGTGATTTTTGAGTTTTTTCCGCAAGTTTTCTCACTTCGTCCGCAACTACGGCAAAGCCTCTTCCGTGTTCGCCGGCACGTGCCGCTTCAATAGCCGCATTGAGCGCCAAAAGATTCGTCTGGTCGGCAATTTCCTGAATTACGCTTACAACGTTTTTGATATCCTGTGACTGCTGAACGACGTTTTTCGTTTTTTCGGAAATATCGATGATTTCTCCGTTTAACTGCTCCATCAAAGACGCAACGTTCATAAGTTCGCTCGATGCTTCTTTTGCGGCAAGTTTCAGATTATTCATTTTTTCTTTTAATACGTTTGATTTTTCTTTTAAAAGTTCTCCGTTTTCTTTGTTAATGCTTAATATTTCAACAATGGTATCAAGAACGCTGTTAACGGCAAACTCGATTTTCCCTATAGCGTTTTCAATTCTTTTGGTGAAGTCTTTATTAACCGCATTTTCAAGTACGTAAGCCGTTTTATTAACGTCTTTTCCTATTATTTTTTCAAGGGCATCCTGCATTTCGTTAAATATTACCCTCACTTTCTCAAGGTCAGGGTTTGCGGCTTTTTCATAAATTCTTCCCTCAAGAACACCTCTTTTCATTTTTTCGACTTCTCTTACAAGCCCGTTAATCATTAATGAATCCTGATTAAGCCCCTCTTCTATCTTTTCTATGTTTTGATTAATGGCTCTGGCCATCAGAGCTATCTCGTCATTACCGTCAATCTCTATCATTTTTGCATTTGTAGATTCTCTGTTTAGATATTTAAAGAATTCAAGCAGACCGTTTTTAAGTTTTTCTATATTGGAAATAATATCTTTTGAAATAAAATACGCCAAAAAGATTACGGTCAAAATTACAAATATAACGGCAAGCGAAACCGCAACAAGTTTCATAAAGGTCTCATGCCCTTCTTTTTCTATCATTTCATCAAGCTGTTTTCCGTATTCGTCCGCTATTTTTTTAATCAGATTAATTCTTTTTGTTGACAATTCAATCCACTGTTTAGGCGTAGTTGAAATATAAGTTTTATTTTGGTGCAATTCTTTAAACGCAGTAATCGCAGGTTTGTCGTTGATTTTAATTTCCCGGTCAATTTGTCTGATGTTTCTGTCTTTTTCAGTATCGATTTTTGCAAGATTGTTTTTATATTTTTCAAAAACAGCTTTTATATCCATAAGTAGTTTTTTCTCTTTGTCGTTTAGACCTAGTTTTTCCATTTTTTTAATAAGATTGTTGAGTATTTTATAATCTTCAATTACGTTAAGTTCATATTTCGGTTTTCCTCTTAATACATAATTTTTAAAGTTATGAATAAGTCCTCCGTATCCGACCGTCTGTTCCATTTTGGAAATTATTTCCTGTTTTATAGGCATTTCTTTGAAAATTTCCCTGACGTTTTCAACATCCGCATCATATTTTGCGAGAATTTTTTTAATTTCCGGCATATCGTTTAAAATAAGATTCTGATTCGCAACCGTAGAATACCATTCAATTACGATATCCGTTCTATATTTACCGGTAGAAAGCAGATAAGCAAGATAAGCCCTCTCTTTTCCGGCATATTCCGTCAGCCATAAAAGATTAAAATAATCGTTTAATTTTTCCAAAATATCACTGCCTACGTTGTATTTCAAAAGTTCCGTTTTGGTTAAAAGAAAATTTCTGTTTATTTCCGAATAATAATGCACGACGTCTATTACGTCTATTTGAAGATTATCGACTTTTTTTCTTATTTCGGGAAGACGGTTTATAAGATTGAAAGCTTTGTGGTATTTTGCATAAATGGCCCTGTCTATCTTTGCAAGTTTTATTTTATTAATATAATCTTTCAGTTCTTTGAGGCGCTCATCAGTAATTTTTCTCTGTTTAATAAGTTCAGTTTTAAATTTTTTACCTTTATTTGCTATATACGCACTTGAGAGTCCTCTTTCTTTTTGGATTTCCACAAGAGCGTTTGCCATATAATCCATACTAAGTTCTGTAAGTTTGTCAAATTTTTCTTCCATCGAATATTTACAATAAAAATCTTTTATCAAATACCCCCCGAACATAATAACCGCTATTAACGGCACACTGACTAAAAGTATCAGTTTTTGCTTTATAGTCATCTTTTTAAACAAGACTGCTCCTTTTTTTCTTTTTATATCGGCAAAATTCCCGTGAGTTTAACAATTTTTCAAAAATAATATATAATTCACAAAAAAAAGGTCTGTTATGTTTAGCAAAAGAATTCAAAAATTAAGCCCTTCGCTGACTATCGCGATTTCTCAAAAAGCAAGAGAGTTAAAAGCCCAGGGAAGAGATATTTTGGCATTCAGTGCCGGAGAACCTGATTTTGACACTCCGGAAGTTATCAAATACGAAGCCATCAAAGCAATAACCGACGGATTTACAAAATATACCAATGTAGCAGGCATTCCGGAACTTTTAGAAGCCATTAAAATAAAACTCAAAAGAGATAACCACCTTGATTACGACCTTGATGAAATCATAGCAAGTAACGGTGCAAAACAGTCACTTTTCAATATCTTTGCGTGTTTGATTGAAGAAGGAGATGAAGTAATTATCCCTGCTCCATACTGGGTGACTTATCCGGAACTCGTAAAATACCACGGTGGGGTTCCTGTAAGCGTTCAGACGGATGAATCTACAAATTTTAAACTCACCCCTGAAATGTTAAAAGAAGCAATTACACCAAAAACCAAAGCACTTATTTTAACAACTCCGAGCAATCCGACAGGAGCCGTATATTCAAAAGAAGAGCTAAAAGCCCTTGCTGAAGTTTTAAAAGATACAGATATATGGGTTATAAGCGATGAAATGTATGAAAAACTTGTATTTGACGGGAATTTCGTAGCAACGGCAAGCATAAACGACGACATGCTCCAAAGAACGATTACCGTAAACGGTCTTTCAAAATCACACGCAATGACGGGATGGAGATTCGGATACTGCGCAAGTAAAAATAAAGAGCTTGTAAAAAACATGATCAAGCTCCAGTCACAAAGCACCTCAAATATCTGTACGGTTACTCAAAAAGCCGCAATTCCCGCACTTCTTGGAAAAGCCGACAGAGACGTTGAAGAGATGAGAAAAGAATTTAAACGAAGAAGAGATTTCGTTTATGAAGCGTTTAACAGCATTGAAGGTCTAAGTGCCGCAAAACCTGCAGGGGCGTTTTATATTTTTGTAAACCATAAAAACATAATAGAAGATTCCATGGCATTCGCTCTTGATCTGCTTGAAGAAAAAGGAGTTGCGGTAGTACCGGGAATCGGTTTTGGAAGCGAAGGATATTTCAGATTTTCATTCGCCACGGATTTTGAAACGATTAACAAAGGTATAAAAAGAATTGAAGAATTCGTAAAAGAGCTGTTATGATTAAGCACGTTGTAATTTTTAAATTAAAAGAAAACGCACCCGTTGAAGAGATAAAAAAAAGAATAAAAAACTTAAAAAATGAAATAAAAAACATTAAAGAAATTACGGTTGGAACCGATATAGGATATGATAAGAGTGCCAGTGATCTGTGTCTGATTACCGAGCTGGAAACTCTTGAAGATTTGGATATTTATGCTAAACATCCAAAACATTTGGATGTTATAGCATTTATAAAACCTTATGTGATAGAAAGAAGGGCGGTAGATTTTTATGATAAAAAGGAAACTTAATTCTTTTGCATCCAGTGCATTACTGATTTTCCTAGGTGCCATTTTTTTGGTTGTAATCGGGAATGAGCTTTTTATTTCAAAATCTTTAAAAGAATTTTCGCAATATGATTCGACACTTATAAACGACCTTGGCAAAATCAGAGGCGGGATTCAAAGATATACAAAATTCAGACTTATTAACGATACGGAAAAATCAAGAATTATAGAAAACGAAATTGAAAAATATTTCAAAAACATTCAATTTTACACTACTAATTCAAATACTATAATTCCTGACAGATTTATCGTAAAATTTTTTGATTTATATAATACGACACTGTCTTATTGGAATTCTCTAAAAGCTGCAAATAACAGACAGGACTTGATTAAAATCAGTGAAAAAGCATGGAATAGCGCAGACAGATTAACAAATCTTATGACAACAATAACAAATTACAGATTTAACGCGTTAAAAAATATCGTGTTATTCTTTACGATAGCTTCAGCCGTAATTATTATTATTTTATCAACGCTTGTGCTTTATTACGTAAAAAGAGGTCTTGAAAAAGCAACAATAACCGATCCTTTGACAAAATTATATAACAGACTGTATTTCGATATTCAATATACGTATCTTTTAAACAAATACAAAAGAAACAAAACGCCTTTTAGCGTATTTTTGTTTGACATAGACGATTTTAAACAAATAAACGACACATACGGCCATCCCGTAGGAGATGAAGTACTTGTACAAATATCAAATACCATCAAAAAAACAATAAGAAACACGGACCTTGCTTTCAGATACGGAGGTGAGGAGTTTATCATTCTTTTCCCGGACACAAAATTTGAAGATGCTCAAAAAGTTGCCGAAAGAATCAAAAAAAATATTATGGAAAAAGTTATAATTGACGGAAAAAGCGTTACAATAAGCGGAGGTGTCGGAGAATATAACGGTCATTCACCATACCACTTCTTAAACGAAATCGATAAAGCTTTATATGTAGCCAAAAAAAGCGGGAAAAACAGAATAGTTTCTGTCACTTAGCTTTTTTGATTTCTCTCATAACATATACAGTTGCAATAATTATTACAAAGCCCAAAAGAATCAAACTTCCAAAAGCAACTTCTTTATGGGCTTTTTCCCCCGCACCGAAGATATATCCTATCATAAGCATAAACCCGACCCAAATCAAATTGGCACTGAAAGTCAAAGGAATAAACCATTTCAGCGGCATATGGCTAAGACCTGCAGGAATTGAAATATACTGTCCAAGCCCCGGTGTCAAGGGAGCCAGAAAAGCAGAAATTTTTCCGTGCTGTTCCCAAAATTTCTGAACTTTTTGGATTATAGGTTTGTTCCTTAATTTTTGAACGAGCCATTTTGCAAGAAAATAATTAATTAATGCCCCGGTCAAACTCCCAAGAGCCCCGCATATCCATAAAAGCAAAAGGTCTTTTTCACCTTTTGCGGCCAAATAACCCGCCGGAAGCAGTACAAGCTCACTCGGTACAGGTATAAAAGTCCCTACCATTACCATATAAAGATATACTCCGATATATCCTATCGAATTGGCAAAATGAACTAAAAAATTAATAATTTCATGCAACATATTTAACCTTATATATCAAATTCGGCAATAACAGGTACGTGGTCAGACGGGGTCGGCTTTCTTTTTCTTCTAATTGAAGTAAGAATTTCAACGTTTTTAAACTTATCAAAAAGAGGCTTTGTTACCAGAATATAATCAAGTCTCAAGCCTTCGTTTTTATAAACTGCGGCACCTCTGTAATCGTAAAAAGTAAAAACTTTCTCATTTGGATGAGCTTTTCTTATAACGTCAATAAACCCGATATCCAAAAACTTGGAGAGAATAGCCCTCTCTTCAGGCAAATGCGTAACCTCCCCTTCCCATATCACCTCATCCCAAACGTCAAGTTCGGTGTGTGAAATATTGAAATCACCGCATATAAGCACTTTATCTTTATTCAAATCGAATCTTTTAAGCCATTCAAAAAGCTTATTGTAAAAATACATTTTATATTCAAACCTGTCCCCGTAATTATCGCCCAAAGGAGCGTAAATATTTATAATATGCACTCCGTTAATAAGCGTATATATAAACCGAGGCTCATTCAGCTCGCCTTCAAATCCTTTTTGGGATTCCTCTATAGGATATCTGCTGCATGTGGCAACTCCGTGAAGTCGTTTCTGACCGTGAATCACGCATTCGTATTCTCCGTCTATTAAAGGAAAATCACTGTTTTCGACTTTTATCTCCTGCATACAGAGTACGTCTATGTCATATTCTTTTAATAAATTTTGAACGATTTCCAGTCTGCTTCTTATTGAATTGACGTTAAAAGTACAAATTCTCATCAATTTCCTTTATATTCCCATTTTTCCGGGATTTAAAATACCGTTTGGATCAAACGCCTCTTTTATTCTTTTAAACAGATTCAGTTCCGCTTCGCTGAACGCTATTTTCATAAAAGGAGCCTTGCTAAGCCCTATTCCATGCTCTCCGCTTAAAGTTCCTCCCATATCCACCACGGCTTTAAAAATTTCTTCTACGGCTTTGTAGCCTTTTTTTACTTCTTCTTCGTTGCTTCCGTCAACCATCACGTTTACGTGGATGTTTCCATCCCCGGCATGTCCGAAACATGGCACTACAAGTCCGTATTTTTCACCTATTTGAGTAATAACCCTCAAAGCGTCAGGCAGTTTGCTTCTTGGTACCGATATATCTTCGTTTATTTTTTTACTTCCGTAAATCGTAATGGACTGGCTTGCGTTTCTTCTTGCATACCATATTTCATTTGCTTCGTTTTCATCACGCGCTACTTTAAATTCTTTACATCCGTTTTCTTTAAAGCTTTTTTCAAGAATTCCAAGCTGATAATTTATCTCCTCTTCCACGTTTCCGTCAACGTCACCTATCAGTAACGCTCCCGCCCAATCAGGAAGATTTACGCCCAGTTTCTCCCTCAAGGCTTTAACAACCAACGAATCCATAAATTCCATAGCAACAGGCATTGCACCGCTTGCAAGCGATTTATATACCGCATTCATTGCATCTTCCACGTTTTCAAAAATACCCATATAAGTTTTTTTCATTTTAGGTTTTGGAAGAAGTTTCAGCGTAATTTCCGTAATCACCGCCAATGTCCCTTCACTTGCAATCAAAATCCCCGCTACGTTATATCCCGCAACGTCTTTTATCGTTCTTTTTCCGGCTCTTATAATTTCTCCGTTTGGCAAAACAGCCCTTAAACACATAACGTAATCTTTCGTTATTCCGTATTTTGCGGCTCTCATTCCACCTGCATTTTCACTGACGTTTCCGCCTATCGTAGAATAATCCATACTAGCAGGATCCGGCGGATAAAAAAGTCCTTTTTCTTCTACGGCTTTTTGAAGATGAGCGTTTATTACACCCGGCTGAACCACAGCCACCATGTCTTTTTCGTCTATCTCAAGAATTTTATTCATATATTTTTCAACCGCCAAAACAATCCCACCGTTTACAGGCAGCGCCCCGCCTGTAAAACCGCTCCCCGCACCTCTTGGAATTACCGCGATTTTATTGTCGTTGCAGTATTTTAATATTTTACTCACTTCTTCTTCATTTTCCGGAAACACCACGGCATCCGGATAATAATGTTCTTTCGTAGCGTCATAAGAATAGGCTCTTAGATGAATTTTATCCGTTTTTATATCATCGTCACCTACGATGTTTTTCAAAGCTTCTATATGTTTTGCGTCAATCATTTCAATCCTTTAAAAAACTTTTTGTAATTTACCGGCTTTATATCAATATTTCTGGCGTATGTAAAGAACGCCTTATTAAAACTTTCGCCTTTGAATTTCTTTTTGTTTAAAAGATAAAAACTTATAGCGTCCACTTCATAGATTCCGTCTTTCAATACGAAAATGAATCTTCCAAGATCCATTTTTTTTGCAAAATTTATAAAATCGTCTCTTTTTACCTCATCCCCCAAAAATGCCGCCAAAACATCAGGTGAAATTATTACGTTTCCCTTATATCGTTCTTTTATTTTCAAATATTCCTCCTGGGTTGGAGCTATAATCATTATTCTGTTGTAATTTTTGCCAAAAACTGCCTTATCACCTGCTTTTGGATAAACCAAAGGCAGTGCAAACGCATCGTTTTTAAGTTCTGCGTAAACATATAATTTTGCAGTATTACCGTTTGAAACAGCCCTTGCGCATATAATTTCCTGATTCATATACGGACATAAAACGATTCCGCTAAGACCTTTTTGAACATATTCGCTGAGATATATCTTTGTTCCCTCAACTTTCGTAACTTTAACGTCGAATCCAAAACTCAAAACAGCCGCAAAAAAGAGTATTATTATCCTCATTTAAAACCTTTTTTGGTACAATTATATCAAAAAGGCGCTAAATGAAATACGATATTTTGGTAATCGGAAGCGGAATTGCGGGAATGATGGCCGCAATAGAAGCAAAAGAACTCGGAAGCAACGTCGCAATCGTTACGAAAAAATCACCTCTTGCAAATAACTCTTTTATGGCAAAAGGCGGAATAAACGCGGCACTAAACAACATGGGAGACGGTGATTCGATAGAACACCATATTGAAGACACTCTCCGCTCAGGTCTCGGACTTGCCGAAGAAGACGCCGTCAGGATGTTTTGCGAACAGGCCCCTCAGGTTGTAAGAGAGCTCCACAGGAAATTTAAAGTCCCTTTTACCACCCTGCCTGACGGAAGACTCGCCCAAAGACCTTTTGGAGGCACCAAATACAAAAGGACCTGTTATGCCGCTGACGCAACAGGACCTGCGATTATGAAAACACTCAACAAAGTCATAAAAGAACTTGAAATTCCGACCCTTAACAACAGATTTTTACTGGATTTTATCGTAAACGACGGGAAAATAGCCGGAGCAGTCTTTTTAAACGAAGAAAACGAAGAGCTCGAAACAATACAGGCAAAAGCGATAATAACCGCAACCGGTGGATTTGCGGGACTTTACAGAGGTTATACGACAAACATAAACGACGCCACAGGAGACGGAATCGCCGCAGGGCTCAGAGCCGGGCTTGAAGCTATGGATATGGAATTCGTACAGTTTCACCCTACGGGTCTTGAAGGTACGAACTATTTAATCAGCGAAGCCGCGAGAGCCGAGGGAGGAAAACTTATAAACAGCGACGGAAAAGAATTTGTAGACGAATTGAATACGAGAGATTTCGTAACAAGGGCTATTTTAAAACAGCTTCAAAAAGGCAAAAAAGTTTATCTGGACCTGACTGAAATTCCAGAAGATATAATCAACACAAAACTCATAAACCTCAAAAAAAGAGTAAAAGCCCTAAAAGGCATCGACATTTCAAAAGAGCCTATCCCTATCAACCCTCTCGCCCATTATACGATGGGGGGAATAAAATGCGGAATATACGGTGAAACGGATATTGAAGGGTTATATTTTGCGGGGGAAGCCGGAAACAACGGAGTTAACGGAGCCAACAGGCTGGGAGGAAACTCATTAAGCGAAGGAGCCGTTTTTGGAAAACTAACAGGATATATCGCGGTAAAATATTCACACAGACAAAAAGAATATCCGAACATCAACTATGAAACAGTTGAAAAAAACAGGGAAAAAATAGAAAAATTAAAAAATCTTAAAATAGATACAAAAATCATCAAACACAAAATCGGAGATCTGCTTTATAAAAAAGTTGGGATATTAAAAAACGGTTTTGCCCTTCAAAAAGCCCTTAAAAAACTCGAAGAAATAAAAAATGAATTCTTTGAGTTAAATGAAGGAGAATCAAAACTAAAAGAAAAACTTGAGTGTCTCAACGCATTTGACATTTCCAAAGCTCTAATCGACTCTTCTTTATACAGGGAAGAAAGCAGAGGTGCCCATTTCAGACTCGATTATCCGGAAAGCGACCACGCATTTCTGCATCACACCCTCAAAAAACTCTGATTTTTTTTCTTTTTCTTATAAAAATTAAAAAAAAGTGAATTTTTTGTTGATATTTTAATTT